>Ga0209208_10001372_pt1 | contig 34088 bp, 31 predicted proteins | sample S1TSphfallax_3_FD_187694 | JGI IMG/M metagenome (GOLD analysis project Ga0209208, IMG submission 187694) | Host-associated microbial communities from peat moss isolated from Minnesota, USA - S1T2_Fd - Sphagnum fallax MG (SPAdes) (version 2) | ecosystem: Host-associated > Plants > Peat moss >...
GTCACTTCGCTGGGAATCAATTGCGACCCAGTCCATTGCTGGCGTAGTCCAGATTGAAGATTTATTGAGTCAGTGACGCAGTCAGGTACCAAAAAGATACTTCAGATTTCATGGCATCGTACTGTCACCAACCCATTCTTGACTCAATCAAGATCAAAAGTCGGTCCCCAGTATTTTACAAAAACTTTTTTAAAAGAAATATTCTTGCGCGGCCACAGTTAACCATTAATTGTTTGACCTGCTTTCATCAAACTGGCAGTGCCAAGTGACAGGAGGGAGTTGCAAGCATATACGCTCCCAAAAGCTGGAATTTTGTGATTTCAAAAACAATCCGACTTGCTAGAGTTGTAGGGGACTTCAATCTGAATCTTCTGGTACTAAAAATGTGTAATATGGGTGAGAAATGAAAACTCCCCACCGTTGAATTTGGTGCAATTTTATGAGACTCGGCCAACTTTAAAATCTTGGTGTTTTTCAAGCATTTGATTTAGCTACCATAGTTCAATGATCCAAAAAAATTATAGTAGATGGAAGGTGGGCATTTGAGGTTGGTGGAAAAAGAAATTGAAGATTTGGACATGTTGAATTCAAAAGAAATGAATGTCAAAATTGCACATACAACATCATTTACAAACAAGCCCCAAAAAAAAAGCAAGCTATTTTTACTATTCTAGGGCATCTTGTTGAGGCCCAGCGCCTCCCAGAATCCTGCCAACTTCACCTTCAAAACTGGAGATCAGTTTTTTTTAGTGGCTACAGCAGTCACATTAAGTATAGATTTTCTGCCACCAATTGGCGATATATGGAAAAGTTATGTGAATGTACATGGCCACAGTGACAAAATTTATCATCAACTTATGGCCACACAAGTAAAATTTCCAAGGAAATCTCTGGCCATAGAGGCAGCTCACAGCTTAAGGCACGCTTTACACTAGGAGTCCAGGCCCAAAACACTTGGGGCCAACTTTGAGCATTTTTGGCTTTTTGTTGGGCCCAATTTACTAATAAATGCTAGAACATTGACGTCAGGGTATTAATAAATGCTGGAACATTGGCCCCAAGGGTTTCGATGTATCCTTTTTTCAACCTTGGGGTCAATACAAGACTATAAAGTTCAGCATTTATTAGTAACTTGGGGCAGATTGAAAATATTTTTTCTATTTCATCCTTGATCCTAGTGTTTACCTTGATGCCCCTAGCTCCTTTGACCGTGTTTTCACCCAAACATCATAATGTACATTTGTTGGAACATATTAAAAAAAATTACTTTCTATCTTCTTAATTTTGTGTTTGTTGTTTTATTTCATAAGTTCATGTTCATGTTGATCTAAACATAAAAATAATAGTTAAAATTTTTATATTGTTTTAATGTTTTTTCTTTTCATTTTTTTCATGTTGTATTTGCTCTAATTTGTGTTAACAAAATTTTAAAACTTCATCTTTTGAAATTCTTGAAAACTCTTTATGTACTTCAAGAATATAAACAAAAGAAAAAGTTTCAAAAAATCTCAAAAAAGAATCCCCTACAAACTATTTGAACTAAGTTACGTACATATTCAAATTCAAATATGTCCAATCTAACCAATATGTAACCAATAAATGATGTAACTAATCACTAGTTTAAACTACTTATTATAAAATTTAAAAAGTAAACATAATTATTTTAACTTTACCCCCTTTGTACATTGGATATCATCTTCAAAACCCTCAACAAAATTGTTTTTAAAAAAATGTTAAATTTAAAAAAGTTACAAAACAAAGTCCTATTGGTTACTATTGAGCTAATAGCTTCAATAACGATCATTGCTTCTTTAAGATGAATAGTAACATCAAAAATTAGGATTGGTTGCACCTAAATTTGTGTAGAATCAAATGGTCTAAACGTAGATTTTAACTAAACTTTTGAAAGATGTGGTTCAATAAAAATCAAGGGTATAAATCCTATAGATTCTACACATATATATGGTAAAGAAGCTGAGAAATGATAGTTGTGAGCCTTAATTAGACCCCCCTCATATCAAAGTTGGTGATTGTTGAAACAACTAATCATTTGGTGGTGATGGACTTGGTGATTTGTGACTTGGTTCGCCTTCATTAGTGATCAACAATCATGTTGGTGAAAAACCCTAAAGCACTAGACAATATATACAAAATTTGAAAAACCCTTGACATATGCATCAATCATATGTCATTACAAAATTTTGTCCAATTTTTGAGATTCAAGCTACTCCTTGATTTCATCCATACAATATGGTATCACCTCATTTTAATAACGTTCAACATAAATGGTTGACACTATTAATGCAAACCTTTTGGAGGAATGGAGAGTATGTTTTAGAAAAAAATGTTGTACTCATGCATCCTATTGGTTGTTATAATTAATGGAGTTTGTTGCCATTGCAACATTTGTTGAAAGCATTGAATTTCAACATCCTTTTGGCTAATGACTGATACAAAATCATTTTGCTACTATTGTAATTTAATACATTGTGTATTGAAATGTTGAATTTTGGCATGATGTCCAATAATCTCAACCTAAGATCAAGCATACTGCCAATTAATATTTTCCAAATCAGTGATAATATGTGTCAAATCCTTAGTAAGATGTGTTTTGTTGTTGTAATTGCTAATGCACTTCAATCATGGTTATATATTGAACAGTAATATTAATTTCTAAAGCATCAATTTGCAAACTAAAGTCTTCTAACTTATGGATATGATCATGTGCTTTAACATGCATATCTACAATACATGCATTAAAAGTTCTAATATTTGATTAACTTAAACTTTTCCATCTTTTGAGCTTTCACAATTAACTATTTCTTTAATTAGGTTATGTTTTGGACATCTTCAATACGATCCAAAAATATGGATGTTAACTCATCCATTAATGCCTTAATGGGACCTCCATACTTTGATACAATTGTAATGACTTCAAAAAGCTTATTGAGCAATCAAGTACACACTTCTTTCATGGAGTTGCATTTGGTGGAACTTGAGAATCTATCCTACAACTTGGCATTAAGGATGATGCATCACCACATTGCAAAGTAAATTGTCATGCAGTTAGTGGTAGAATAAATGTTGGATGGTCTTTTGTAGGTATTGGTTATTCTCCCGCATGTTCATTTTATTCCAAAACCCCACAAATAACATTTTCAGGTTATAACATGTGACTTTGAACTCATCATTATAAAGATTATTCCTCTTCTTTTTCCTTGTCAAAAACTAGTTGTCAACCTCGCACCTAACTATGATCGCATATTGATTTAAATTGTGTTAGTGTTTGGGCAAGTTGTGTTGCATGTGATATTATGGCATGTGTTGTATCCTAATAAATAAAGATGCTAGTTATTGACTTGGATTCCAATTCAACGACTCTTGTTCAACATCTTGGATTGTAGTAGGGGCGAATGAAATGTTAATTCTACCTTGATGAGTTGGCTAGTCTAAAGATGCACCTATTGGAAATTACTTATGCAATAATACATTCAACACATGTCTCATGTAAAATTTTGCACCTTTCTTAGCATAAGGTTTTTTCAAATTGGACATTGGGTATGAACATGATTAAAAGTTAACCTCATACTAGTTGCTATGAGATATGCATTTGGGTATTGAATATTCACAATGAGACTTGAGACAATGTTGACCAACTATGGAGAAAATGGTCAATTATCAACATGGGTGCAAAGCAATCAATTAAAATTTTTAAAAAAAGTTTGTGTTGGAATAAAAGTGACAAGCATCTAAAAAAAAGGGTGTGTCACATTGTGGCCTTGCCACTTACATTAAAAAGTATCTTAATGCAAAAGAAGAATTATGGAAACTCAAATATTTCACCATGCAAAAAATAATCTTCCAAAAATCCTCAGGAGCATATATGATGGATGAATTCTTGGCACCCAAGATTTTGGATTTGTTTGAAAAAGCTAAAGGGATTTCACATGCACACATAATGGGGGCTCCATGTGGAGATGCCTCCATATCAACCTTGTAGCAATTATAAGGTGTAGTTTCAACTTGGGCATTATGGATGAGTTGTTACCCAAGCCCAAGGCACCTACAATTATCGAAACGTGGGAACCAAAACTTGATTTCATGGTAACAGGAGGTGAGGCATGCAAGATGTGACAATTGTTGCAAGATTATGTTCATTGTTTTGCTTTCAACTTCAATGAATTGGATAATTCAAGGGGAAAAAAATGCACATCATCTTGGATGATGATATCGAGCTATTTTTTAGAGACCTTACAAATTAAATGATATGGAATGGGTTTTGGTTAAAGTTCAATTTGGATAACTTTTTGACATAAGATTGGTGGAGCTTTCTAAAAGGGAATATGCATTGGCCACAATTATGCCTACCAAAAAAAACATCTTTGGCAACTAGACTCAATGTTAGATATGTGGAGATTATAAAGGTTTATTCATGGTTATTATTCCCTGAAAAAAAACGACCCCAAGACTTCTATGGAGTTACTTTTTGCAAATAACATTTACAATAAACCCCCTTTATAATCATGCCCATTTTAATCACATTCTTTTTTGTGTCACACATTTTTTTGGTAACCATCTATTTTAATGAGAAACACAATTCTTTAGAATAACTATCACATTTGTTGGTAGCACAATTTTTTTACAAAGCTTTCTTTATAAATTTGACCATAATGGGAGAAATTAAAGGTAAATATTAAGGTTTTGTAAATTGTAGTTCCCTTTGGCAATGTTAGTGTTGCTTTGTGGTCAAGTTGTGCAAATTAACAATGTTGAATCTAATTGAAGAGAAACGAAAAAAACAACTTTATAATGTAGATAAACAAAAGATATGTGAACTTGCCAAGAAAGCAAAAAATCTTAGTTAAAAAAATCTAGTTGACAAAATACAAAGCCAATATAGTTAAGAACTCAAATTCAATATAAATCAACATATAAAAATTGTAGAAATCAAAACTTTCTTCAACTCTAATAATGAATAATATATCTTAGAATAACCCATGTAAGAAATTTAAATAATTGGCACCTATATTTTAGCGCAAAAAACTATTTTGTAAGGTTTTTTTGCCTCTAATCACAATCTTGTAAGGGTTTATATGGAATGTGATTATAATGTTTAAATCACAATTCATTCATGTCACAAAAAAGGTCGTCACCAAGGGGGTTTATTGTATTCAAAACAAATTTAAATGAGAAAAATTAAATAGTCCAATTTTTAATCATTCATGTTCTAGTGGTGAGTTTTCACATTCACACATAACTATCTATCAATATTTTGGTTTATAGCCAAAAATGTAAAAATTCCCATAAAATCTCAAAATGAGTTTCAATGGACAACCAAACATGTTTTTTGGCAAAACTATTTCCTACACATATGACCTACATTTAAAACTAAAGATTTTGAACTGATTGAACATAATTCTTTTGTCAAATGGTTAAATAAATTAATCTTTTACCTTGCAGCCCTTTCTTTCAAAATTTCAAGACTTAATTTTTTTTTAATGATATGGTTTTTCTTCAAGTTCATCCAATGAACATGTGTTTTCATAGAAAGGGCTATCATAGATGCCAATGCCATGAGGTTCATTCCTTTGAATGTTCATTCATAACTTGTATTGAACTTGTATATAGTTCTTAATTTAGTTTGAGTTCACTTTTAGGTAACTTCAAATTAAAATTTAGTTCACTTTTAGTTAATTCTTAATTAAATTATAATTAAGTTTGAGTTAACTCCCAATTACCTCATAGTCAATTTCGAGTTAAACCCCAAGTAATTCCAAATTAAGTCCTAGTTACCTTTCAGTTAAATCCTTGTTAACTTTAATTAACTTTTAGTTGGCTCCTAGTTAAATCCCAATTAAGTTTTAATTAATTCATAATCGATTCTTAACTAGAAAGGCATTTGACAAGCTTCTTTATTTGATGCACACATGAAAGCCTCCTTGAAAACTTCCTTGAGTGAGGTCCCCAAAGGGTATAAAAAAATTAAGACCCTTCATTTTTTTCAATATGTTCAACACCAGTCTTATGAATAATCTTACACCATATCCTTGTCATGTTAATTTCATGTTCATGTTTGCATATGTTAACATAATAAAAATTTGTTTTCACATCAGTTTTGCATATTTCATGTTCGTGTGCATAGTTCTTGTGTTCTTATTTTTGAATCACATAACATTGTCTTGTTCCTTGTTTGAAAGTTAAACTTATACCTTTCTTTTAGCCTTTGTTTTTGTGGTTCTTCGTGCCCTTGACAAGGGCATGTTTTTGTTGTATAAATTTTTTTAAATGAATTGTATGGCTTTATGCATTCCTTTTGATTCCTTTAAAAAAATGCAATTTAAACACTTGGTATGGTTAAATTATAAGACTCAAAATGAAATTTTATATAAATATATATAACAATACATCATTTATTTATTGGCATACAACAATCCACTATAACTACTATAATAATGTAAAATAAACAAAAATATATATTTTCCCTTTGTAGTCCTTTAAATACAAGTCATTCTTTTTTTATACCCTAATCATGAATACACACATAAACATGTCAACAAGCATACATGATTTGACAAATATGCCATGCCACTATTAGAGGAAATTTTTGATTCAATTAGCCAAACCAAGGTGTTTAGCACTTTGGATTTACAATGCGAATATCACCAATTACTAGTTTGTGAAAGCAACAAGGTGAAGATTGCATTTTAGGGGATTGACCAAAATGGGAAGAATTGTTTATATCGATGGAAGTTCCTACATTTTGTGTTTTAAATGTACTTGTAGAATTTCAAAAGGTCACTAGTAGAAATTGGCCAAAATGTAACTATTATATTTGCGACCACATGCAACTATTAGTTATTTGCAACTACATTTGGACATTTTGCAACTATTTTTTTTGTTGGTCATTTTTGCAATTACATGCAACTAGTTTGTGACTATTTTGGTGTTCATCCTTCCATGTGAACAACATTTAGTTTAATTTTTATCCAAAATGAACAATTTATGTCCCATTAGTTGCAAATGTGACCAATTTAGTTGTAACCTCATGAATATACGAAGGTGTATTTTGTGAATTTTAAGGAATATAATTGGGTGTATTAGGATTTATAAATGTATATTTAGAATTTATATGACCACCATATTAAATGTGTATTCAAGTATTATTATTAACATAAATGGCCTTGATATTATGGTTACATTAAATAGTTATTTTGAGTATATTAAAAATTTATGTAACATATTTGTTAAATATGTTATGGCCATATTAAAAGTTTATCCCAACAATCTTATTATATTTCTTAAAATTATTAGAAATTACAATTCTTATTATTTGTATTAATATTAATTACATGTAATGTAGATTTAATATATTAATATAAAATTATTTTAAATGACTAATGCACTTATTAAAATTAACTTTTATTTATTAAAATATGAAAAAATTAAAATAAATCATATTATTTCCAACAAGTGACACAATAATATATAATAATAAAATAGCTAACCTATGTTAACTACAAATTACATTATTATTATTACAATTATTATAAGTAATCAATTATGAAATATTATTAAATTAATATAATAATTACTAAGAAATATTAATATGTATTTTAAGTTTTTATATTTCAAAATTATAATTGATATTAATTAAATATTAATAATTCAATGAACATAATAAATTAATATTTTATTTTTATTTTTATTTTTAAAAATAATATTTACTGTATTAGAATGGATATCTAATAAATTATTATACAAATGCAAGAATTATTTTTGAAGGGAAAATATACTTATTAAAAATATCGAATATTTATTGTAATAGTTCATAAATAACTTTAATGAGTGAAGTGATAATATGAATAATAAAAATAGAATAGTTAACATTGGCTACCAATTAGCTACAATAATAATTGAATTAGTGTTATTGTTATTATTAATATTTTCATTTACATTTATTATCAACTATATAAATGAAAATAATAATGGGAATATTTATAATATAATAGTTAGCCTAGGATAGGTTTTAATTATATATACAATAAAAACTGGTACCCAATATTTATATAGAAAATGTTTAGTCGCAAATGACTTCTAACTAAATTTTATATCCCATATGTTTTAGTTTTCATTCTCATCTTGAAAAGTATATAAACAAGGTGTTTTGTCTCACAATTTCATATTTTAAAAGATGGGCATGTGGGATGAGTAAAAAAAAAAGACTAAACCCAAAATAAAATATAAATATTCATGTACTTACACCTAACTACCTACTTCCTTAACTTACCTACATATTTTTTTACCTACCTACCTACCTAAGTAGGAATTTGGCCTAGGTAGATAAATAGGTCCTATTTAGATAAAAATTTAGCTTAGATGTGTAGGTAGGTATATAGGTAGGTAGGTACCTAGTTAACCTACATACCTAAATATTGATTTAAATTTAATTTGGAAAAAATCAATTAATATGCCAAGTGACAAATTTTATTGCACCACATGTCATAATCTAAATCATCCAAACATAAGAATTAAACATCTTAAATTATTTCAAAATAATTATTAAAATTTTAATTATTAAAAGTTGGGACACTTGGCAACACATAACTTGTTCCCATTGTTCACCCAAAAAATCACATTTTAGTTGCAAGTGACAATACGTATATGACCAATCAAAGGATGAAGGTGTATTTTGTTGATTTTTTTTTCATCCAAAATTTGTTATCATTTGTAACTAGTGTCAATGTGACTTGTCTAACGTAACTATTGAGATTTTAGTTGCAAATGTCACTTGCAACTAAAAATTAGTCACATGGACTAATTACAAAATGACCATTTTTTATTAGTGGGTGATGGAGTGTGTGCTTACAGGTTTGGCTTTTACCAAATGATATATTGATGACATCATTGTCTTTATTTCCACCATGGAATAACATAATCATCAACTGCAATATGTGTTTGACCTTCTTATAAGGATGCATAGTCTAAACTACACCTAGAAAAATGTAGTTTCTTCCAATCCCAAGTTGAATATTTGGGCCACATGATTTACCCAAGAGGTTTGGGAGTTCAAACATCACAAATTTAGCATGTGATGAATTAATAACAAAAATCGTGCGAAGTTCATTCATTCATAGATTCGTACATTCTACACACAAATATCATGTGTCCAAAACACATTTGACATGAATAAATGTGTTGATGAATGAAGTATGAACCTATGAATAAACGAATGTCACGCGGATTTTGCATTTTCCTTTAAATTCATGTGTCAACGTGTTTTCAATGCATGATATTAGTGCATGAAAGGTATGAATTATGAATGAATGACTTTTGGACGACTTTCGTTATTAAATCATGAGATGTTAATTTTGTAATGAAAGGCCAAAAGTGGATGCAATTTCCAAGGTTCCAAGACCAACTAACTTTGTTAGTAGGTTAAAGCCGTTCTTAGGGTTAGTTGCAAACTATTATCGACAATTTGCCAAAGGGTTTTAATCAAATTGCCAAACCTTTAATTTAATTGACCAAGGTTGATGAAGGATTCATTTGAAGGGATGCATAAGCACAACATTTTCAAGAGTTGAAAGCTAGGCTTAATTCTACACCATTTTGAGGCGACCTAATAGATGCTTCCTTTTCAATTGCACACATATTGGAATGTTTTGAGACTTGGAGATAAAGGTCTTCACACAATTTGATGAAGAAAGTTGAAAGTTTATGGTGGCTTATGCAAGTCGCTCCAATAACCAAGCATAGGCCAAATATAATTCATATGAGGAGCAATGTTTAGTAGTTGTGTAGGCCATGGCCACATTTCGCTATTATTTGTTTGGTAGCCTATTCACTTTGGTGACATATTACCAACCACTGAAGTGGTTCATGGAGTTTGACCGGCTCACAGGGAAGTTGGCAAGATGGGCTTTTGTTACTTAGGAATATGAATTTGAGGTCAAACATGAGGCTGGGATAATCAATTAGGCTATGGATGAGTTGAGTAGGAACCCAAGTGCTAGTGATTTGGATACCACTAAACCACATTGGCACGAAGAAACAAATTTGGAGACAATGTTTAGTTGGCATGTTGTTTCATTTATCTGCATTTTGGCAAATGGTTGCCACAAAGTATCATGTCAAGTCCCTTATGCATCTATAGGAGTTTGAAAATGGAACTTGATGAGATTGGATTTATGGACATCATTAGGGATGCCCAAGTGTTGACCTACTTATAGATTAAGGAGTTGGATGTAAAATTGATATCCAGAGAAAGGATTATGTTTTTCAAAGGGTTAACAGATATCGTTGGGAAGGCCAACACCTTTTCAAGATATGGTTACATGGGCATGTACAAGTGGTAACATGACCAAAAATGTGAGAACATTGTGAGACATGCCCACGAAAAGTTGGGACATTTTGGGGTATGTTGGACCTATAGTTTATTTTAATGCCAATATTGGTGGAGAGGCATATGGATGGAGGTTCAATAGTTTGTTTCATGATGCATAGTGTGTGACTGGGTTCATGCATCATTCAATGTCAAAATAGAGGTATTACTTAGGGTCCAAAATCCCTTAAGCTGCTATAATACTTTATAATGAATCTAAAGGTGCGCTCACACTTGGTGTTAGGGACTCTAGTGTTGAGTCCCTTATCACCATACTAGTCATTTAAGACTTAAACTTACTTATCAAGAAGATTTTTTGTTAAACTAACATTAGGCTATCGCCCATCTAACATTGAGTGCCACCTAAGTTTACATTTAACATCAATTTAACATCAAGTGTGAATGTATCATACCTTGCCGTGGTAAGCAAGGCCAATAAATATTGCATTAAATGATGACACTTACAAAGACCATTAAAATAATAGCCATCTAACACAAGAAAGGTGCAATTAAAAAAAGAGAGAAGACTAAGCATCCAATTTATTAACACAAAGCCATAATTCTGAAAAGATTTATTGAATGTGACATATACATACCCAAAAGCAAAGAAAAAAATCTCACACAACGTATATTGATAGAAGAATCTCAATGGAGGAAAGCTTTGGGTATAGGTAATTACAGTGCTAGCATCAAAACAATGAACCCTTCGTGGCCCACCTTGGGTTTTTGTGTTTCGGTCTCAGTCTTGAGTCCTTTCTCTTTGTTCTTCCTTTACCCCTTTGCCGAGTGCTTTGTTTAATAAAGTTGCTAGGGTTTCATCACCCAGATATGTTCTTGATTTTTCATAAAATGATATGAATTGGTTTTGGTCTACATACCAAGATGCATACCCAAATACATACGCCTTGAAACCCTATATATTAGACCAACACTAATAATAACCATTTACAATTATTTGCATGTACTTACATAGCAACCACCTATTTTTCTACTTAACTATCTATAGGACTTATTCGTAGTGAAATATGTCACCAAGGTGAAACCCAACAAAAACTCAGTTGGGTCCCCCCCGCCCCCCCCCCGCCCCCGGGGCAAAAATAGTGACCAACATGGATAAGATTATAAATTTTAGGCAGTCAATGAGCTATGAGCCACAGTTTTGTTCCTTGGGTCATGGGCAAATCAATGAGACTCATCACCAAGAAAGTTTTTATTTCGAACTTTTGGTGTCCCACAACTAATTACTAAGAATATGTGCATGTACTTGTTATTAGTGTTGCATGTGGGATTGGCCCATGTGTGACCAGGTTAAGCAACTAATTTCTCTTTGCAAGACCAGTTTTTGTAGTTTAGTTAAATTTCCAATGACAAAAATTACTCAAATTTCAATATCTCTCACAACTTAAGTCTAAAAATTATGAAATCATCTCTATTAAATCCAACTCATTGACACTTTTCAATAATACCAAGAATGTGCCCCAATTTCTGTTAATATTTTAGTTTTAGTTTGATTGAATTTTCAATGTTCAATATTCAATCACTTCTCCATCATAGATCAAAACGTTGTGGGACCACCTGGGTGCACCCTACTCATTGAGGGCTTTCCAATGGTATAAGAGCATGGCCAAAGGCAATATGATATAGGAGATGTCAATGTAACAAACAAAACATACCGACAAAGAAAAAAAACCTTCATTAATAGATAGATTGTGATTAGTACCCAAAAAAAAAAAATCCCTCTTTGGACCCATGTTATGTGTAGTTTGTGATTGTAACAAAGAGTAGGTTATTTACACCTCATAAGTCAAATGGTGCATAACAGGACCCAAAGTGTGTACATGGATGGGCACCACGAAACACATCTTGGATGGGCAAACGGGCAGTCATGGAAAAAAAGAAGTAGGCAATTCTTTTATATTGCCTACAATAACAACTACCTATTGTGCCCATATAATGCTTGGGGCAATGAGACTACCCCAGTTGAATAGCAAGATCGAGAATTTAATTTACATTATTTTTAGACATGCTGAAAATTTCAAAAAATATTTTTTTGAAACAAATGTTGCATGAAGTAAAATGAAGAATTTTTTGGAATGCAATATTCCGAATTAAAATAATTACTAGGCAAAGACCCAACAAACCTGCCATTCAACAATCATATGTGTAAGATGTCAAAGTCATTTAGAAAGAATCAAGGAAGAAATGCTTCCATACCACCTTACAAGGAACCCACGCACCATTTGGCATGACTTCCTATTTCCACAAACAATTGGACACAATATCTATTGCTTCAAAAGTCCAAGCAAGATAGCACATGTCCAAACTACTTTTTACTTTGAAATATCATGCAGGCACACACGTAGTAGAGTAGATCTCCACTAGAGACACACCATCCCCCAGTAAATTATTGTTTCCGAGCTCCCATCTTTACAGACATACAACAATGCTATTGACCAGCTATCGGCTGGTTTTTCATCCTTTTGGGCAACTTTTAGAAGAGGTTCCTTTTCACAGCTTCAACTAGGCTAGAGCACCTCAAAATCAGTTACCACATTCTAGTCAAATGCCACTCACCTTGTAGTACCTTACATGTGAATATTGGAAGCACAATCAGTTGTCACAAAGAGCTTCTAACTTCCAAGCTACTACTTACTTGAAACTTTTCCCAAAACATTTTTGCAATGTCACCTTGAGTAGTCAACTTCAGGCCTCTTATAGGGAAGGTAAACAAGTGCTCATCCAGTCATGACTCTGCCCCTTTTATGTCAGGTTCATACTTTGAAACCATGATGGAATATTAATTATTTTCAAGTGGGTGTGTTTAATTTTTTTGTCCTGACCCTATTGAATTTCTCAAGAATTGAACTTTGGGTGAGGATGATAAATTTTTTTTGGGGTGACTAGACCCTACTGAATTGCTCAAGAAGTGAACTTTAATCCTTTTTGAACATCAAGTGTTTTTGAGCTCACCCTGTTTGGATTTATGAAGAATTGGAGTTTGTATCTTTTGAACTCCAAACCACTCTCTTAGTTGGCCATTCTGTCCACAGGATAGGCTGCATTTTTTCATCAAGTCAAGTGAACCAGCACCCACCAATGCACCGGTTGGTTGCTCTGTCCATGGGATGGGTTGCATTTTTTCATCCAGCCTCAATTAGTACTTTTTTTGGTTTTTGATCAATGAGTTTTTTTTGGGGCTGTTTTTTTTCTCAACCCTGACCTTCATATTACTTTCGCACCAAGTTACCTTATTGACCTAGCTATCCTGTTAACCTACATTTCGGTCCTACCTACCAACAAACAATTGAACCCTCTCCTACCTACTTAGTTACCTTTTTTTTTTCATTGACTAAAGTTTTACCTTATATGCCAAAACTTTTATCTCTTTCTGGCTAAACCTTTGTTTCTTAGCAAAACCTATATTTTTTTACGACTAAATCTTTTCCTCTTGACAAAACCTCATTTTTTTGGGGGAGTTAAATCTCCATGTTTTCTCTGGCTCTTAACAAACTTTTATTTATCCTTGGCAAAACTTTTGCCTTTTCCTAACTAAATTTCTATATATTGATAAAATCTTCTTACTTGCAAGCTAAACATAAATTTTCAGCAAAACCTCTCTACTTTCTAACTATACCTTTATCTTGTAGCAAAACCTCATTATTTTTTAGTTAAACTTTTATCTCTTGGAAAAATTAATAACTTTTTTTTTTCTAAAATTTTACCTTTCGACATTTTTTTAATTTATTGATTAAAACACTACCTATTGGCAAAACTTTTATCTTTTCTTGGTTAAACCCTTGTCTATTGGCAAAAGTAATATTTTTATTTAACTAAACATCCACCTACTGAAGGGAAGGTCTTTGTTATCATTGCTATATTCTACACGATTTGTTTGTTTGTAGGTAATGTGCACCATTTGCTTTTATTTTCGATTACACTTGTTAGTTGACGTGTTTCCGTTGGATGCACTTTTGGTGGTGTGGCTTGCTTTGCTCAAGTGCTCTATTGGACACAGACCAAGGAGCTCGAGATGAAGATGATGATAAAAGGAAGAACTATTGGGGGGAAGGGGGATTTTCTTCTTTTGCAAGTTTGGTCAATGTGTTGGCAGGTTAGTTGCTTTTGTGATTTTTCTCATAGGTGCAAATTTAGGAAGAGGTGGTTTGGTGTACAATAGATTTCCGTTTTGGAGGTGATGAAGTATTTTTTGCACCATACGCCTTAGTAGATAGGAGTTAGTTGTAGATACAAACTTAGGGGTTGATGATTAGCGAACGATGACAAACTTGAGAACCTTGAAAGCAGTCTTTTTGGCTCCTCAAATTGTGTGTGTGCATCCTTATGCTTTGTTTTGTGTGTAGTTCTATATTTCATGAGATCACATCCTCAATAATGGAAACTCCCAAGTAGGATTAATATTTGTTAAGTCCTGAGTTTGCAAGTGATGGTTAGTGGAGGGATTGGATTTTCCTTTGTTAAAATCATGAGTTAGTTTCTATGGAGTATGGAGTTCAAATTGTCTGAGTTAAGGTCAGTGTTATTTGTGGCAGCATCGAAATTGTTAGGTTTCTTAAGTTGATGAACTCATTGGACTTTATGTGTCAAAGGAATTCTAGGACATGTTGTAACCCTAAATTAGGTTACATCAACTTTTGGGTGTCACTGATCAGTGAAGTGGGCTGTTGGTTAGTGTAGCCGTTTGTTTCCATGACGGCTGCTTTTACTTTACTTCCGCATGGGAAGCTTTGTTGATTTGGGAAAGGGGAGATGCACTGAGAGATTTGCATGGCGGCTGCACTGAAAGGGTATGGAGCTTGTGTGGCGGCTCCAAATTATGACTAGGGTCGGCGATGCAATTATGGAGAATGGCGGTTTGGCACGGGAGAATGGTTGAAGCTTCTGGACAAAACTAACGATGGTGGATGAGAAAGATCCGAAGGACGGGTTTTGCATAACGGAAAATTTTTGGAAAAGGGAAGAAGACAGTAGTGTAGAGAGAAGTAGGAGTTCGGTAGAGAAGAGCTTAGCGATACTGAGAATTTTCCGCTGCGTACGAGGTAGAGTTGAGCTCCTGTTGCAGAGATAGACAAGTGGAATTAGGGAGAGGGAGGACAGTACATGGGGGAACGATCGGACCCTCTTCTTGTTTTTTTGTGAATTGATGATGGCAAGAATTGCTTGAGCTGTCGAGGATGTACATATTCTGTGAATGAGAATGAAGAATTTCCTTTGAAATTACATCAGTGTGGAAGTACATGATAGGAAGTGTGAGTTGCTGAATTGTTGTGTCGATGTGTCTGTCTATCTGTGAATCATTGAGTAATCAGGGAGAGCAGGAAGCAGTTTGAGTTTTGGAAATGGAAAGTTGTCAGCGGGTGTGAGACCGATTCACAGAACGTAGACGCTAGGGTCCGCATCAGATGGTGTATCCGTCGTCTGTTTTCATAGGACCCCCTTCTTTTGGCTACAATGTGTTCTCTTGCCTTTTTGTGTTGTTCTAGGGAATGAAATCTTCAACATGGGAATCTGTGACCCATTGTAATTGAGAAAAGCCTAAAATAACCAGTTGAGTAAAGAGAGTGAGATCGGAGAGATTTGACCCCTAGAGACCCTCAATTGTTGATTTTTTTTGTGTTGACAGCAGGAGTTTCTATAGATCGTAGCCCATGGTAATCAAGTTACTTGGAGAGCATTACTACTATCAAATGTATGCATATACTTGTTTCATATTAAATTGACCTATAGAGTCTTTGTATATATGCCCTTGTATTTTTGTTACACTATTGTCAACTATAACTGCAGTTTTAATTTTTGCACAAGTTTCAAAATTCATGCATTTCATCATATCTTTCTTTTGGTTTTTATGTGTGAGTTGGTAAATCATCTATCACATTCTTCCATTGTCTGCTAGTAATAAATTGAACGAAGGTGTGAATGGATCATAGGAGTATGCAACAACCAATGGCAGAAGGTGGATTGAAGCTGTGAGTATTGCAGCTTGGAGTGTTCAATACCAATCACAAGTTGTGTTAAAATTCCATTCACCTCATAGTGTGTTGTGTGTGAACTTTGAAGTTTGCAAAATATGGCTTCAGTAGTATCTGCTAATTGCCTCCAGAATGCATCTGTATGATCTAGGTGCCATTGGCATTGGCTGACAGAGATGGCCATTGGGGTCATAAACCTGCCTGGAGCTAGCTGTGCTTGTAAATATATATCAACATAAAGATGCAAATAATCCTATACTACCTTTTTACCCCTTACCATGATCTCCAGGCAATTCCTGTTGTGGTCAAATTTGCTAGTGTTACATTGTCTCTATTCAGCACTGTCTGGCTAATTTTTAATGAATGTTTCCTCATATTTGCACTGCAAGCTGATGATCACTTGCAACAGCTCCAGGAACTTGATCCTAATCCATTTTGATCAAAAGACAAATTGGGTCAAGAACTGCAATGCAGATAAACTAAGTAAGTGCAATTACCACAAAACATCAGCTCCAAATGACAGAATTTGGATTGTGATTTCAATGAAGGACATTCAGCTTGCTCTACATACTAATCAGAAGAGAAGATCTTTAGAATGCTGATGATCATATAGTAGCATGTGTGTGTGTGCATGCTCAGGTTTTGAAGGGAGGCTCTGGCAGGCAGGCATATGGAGGAAAGGTTGCAGCAGCCTATAGTAGTAGTGAGATCAAAGTGAACAGCTTTCAAGGAAGAAGCTGAAGATAAATTTTAGCAATGGTGGTGTGCATCATCCTCAATTTACAGCAAAGTCAAAGCAGCAAGGTCCATGGCCACATGAGCTCTCATGGGTGCAGCCACCACTACTTCTGGGAGCTGCAAGTTGTAGCAGATGTTACAGAACTCTTTCAGCCACCTACAATCCCTATTTCCAGACTTGCTGTACAGTGTATATTTTATTTCATCAGCCTCATAGCCTTGAAGTCCACTTCACGAGAAGAGTAAGCAAGCTTTTTGACACATCCAATCTACTGCAACATGTGGGAACTTCTACCAGTTTCTACTTCTCAGGCTTTAACAGCAAATCAAGTTGGGGGGGGGGTCAGGAGCAAAACATGGAAGGGCTACGGTTCTCCTACATCCTCTTTACTTAAGCATGCACATCCTGTGCGTGCTTCATAACAATTCAAACCTAGCCCTAACTCTCAACACCCATTGTATTCCCAGCTGTAGCTGGAACTATAATGAATGGACTTTTGGAAACCATTGTTCAGTTGAAAATATATTGACCTACATGAAAACAGTCATGGTCACACATTGCTACTCTTGAGAGATTACTTTACACTAGCATCCCTTCCCAGTGTTTGATGATACATATACAGAAGCAGGGAACTGCTCAAAGGCCTTCTGAGTTTGCAAACTCTGAAACCAAGAAAAGTCGTGGCACAGAGAGGAATATACTTAGAAAAAGAGAACATAAACAATAAATACACTTGAAAAAAGATTCCTCAGTTCATCTATCTCCATTTCTCACCTACAAAATAGAAGTACTGCAGGGTTGGAACTCTCCCAAAGTATTAAAGAGAAGAAGATATACTAACACAGTTGTTCAAAGCCTTCGAAGGCAGACAGAAGGGAGAGAGAAACAACATACTTCTGAAGTAGCAGAACCAAATTGAAGACAACCCCCATAAAGATGAGCCAACTTTTCAGATTTGTGATGCAATTGATATCCAATTCTCTGTTTCTCTGACCTTCAAATATGGAAATACAACCCGTGTTTCCTTGCCATATTCATTTAACATACATCTAATTATGCACCCTGACATTAAAGCCAACTTCTTCAGGTCTTGACATGCTTCTTCTCCAATTGTCTTTTCTTCTCTAACCTCTGCATATGGAAATACAATAATGTTGGTTTGACATATATATATTATGCACCTACTTATGTGTAAACATAATCGTGCGCCATCACAACTGCCACTGTGAAATTGCTGTGTGAATTCAAAGCCATGAATTGGCAAAATATGGTATAAAGAAATTAGTCGACAAAGAATTGTAGATTGATCTTAAGTTGTAGGGTTAAGTCTGTAGAATCAGCTTATGATAATATGAACAGATATAGAAGCATACAATGGTATGAATCAATTATCAGTGGTAGGTACAACAAACCATGTTTCACATAAACAGGCAATCACATCATATACCGGTCACTTAAAATTCTCAAAATACTTCTCCCTGAATTTTACTGAGAATATTTCAAGCCAATTGAACTACTATGGAAAAAACTACTATGGAAAAAAGCTTGATAGTTCGTACTCTTTCAAGAAACCAAAACTTCAATGCATCAGGTGCCCTGCCATTTTAAGGATTTAATCCACCTCCTCCATGCGGCTACCTTCATCTACATCCTCTTCTAGGTTGGGCAAATCAGCATCCTCATCAGCTGCTGCAGCTGGATCCTCATCAATACTCAGACCAAGCTTAATCATGCGGTGAATTCGTGTGCCGAAGGTATTTGGATCATCCAGGCTAAAACCAGATGTCAACATAGCTGCATTCCAAAATGCATTGTCAGAACACAGGTATGCAATTGTATGGACACAGAAATCACATGCCAATGAATATCTAATAGCAACGTCAGTTACATGTCAACTATATGTACCATATACAATTTGTAAACATCAGTAGGGCATATTCAGTAAATAGATATTAAGCCACATTTGTTTTAGCTTGCAGGTTGTACAAAAGTAAAAGTAACTGTACATACCAGTCTCAAACAGTAGTAGGACAAGATCTTTCACAGTTTTGTCTGACTTGTCTACATCAACACGCTTGCGCAACTCAATCATAACAGAATTCTCTGGGTTGATTTCAAGGGTCTTCTTGCTGCTCATGTAACTACCCATGCTTGTGTCACGGAGTGCCTGTGCTTTCATAATACGCTCCATATTTGCACTCCACCCATATCTGCACAACATGGGAATGAGTGCAGTTGTAAGTTTATATGTCACTGAGAAGAAAGGAGGATGCTGTTTCTTTGCAACAAGCTGCATTCCTGCTAATTTGAGGCACTACTGAAATACAAAGCAGGGGCTGAAAACTTACTCTCCAGTCACCAAGACACAGGGTGAATCCACAATACGGTCAGATACCTGGACCTTCTCCACTTTATCCCCAAGAATTTCCTGCATATGCAGAGGTGTTATGAGTAAGAGAACATAGACAAATACGAAAGCTGTAACACATTTGAGGAAAGCAACATTTTCATGTAACCTTGGATATACCTTTATGACTTTGCAAAGAGGTTCAAACTGTGCTTTTGTCTCCTCTTTCTTCTTCTTCTCCTCCTCAGTCTCATCCAATTTCAAACCCTCTTTTGTAGCAGATACCAACTTTTTCCCATCATACTCCTTCAGTTGTTGCACTGCATTAACAAAGCTAAGCATGAGATTCTATTCCAAAGGCATCAATAATTTATTTCTTCAAAGTTTGTAACAACTGCATCAGCTAAGGTAACCAACATATGAAATCATTTTTTATTTGTAACAACTTTCAAATAGACATTGTTTTACTTTTTGGAAGCTTAACCTCACTGTCTTTACCTTTAGTTCACATTTGAAATAAGAAAACATGATAGAGAAAACACAAACATGGTGATCTAGTTTGTACCTGCATACTCATCAATAGGATCAACCATAAAGAGGACTTCAAGGCCACGTTTTTTCAGCTTCTCCAAGAAAGGAGAGTTCTCAACGGCCTTGCGAGATTCCCCTGTGATGTAATAAATATCCTTTTGCCCATCCTTCATGCGGGTTACATAATCCTTCAGAGAAGTTATCTCTTCTCCTGACTTGGTGGACTGATACCTCAGCAAATCTGAAGGAAAACAAGAATGTAACATCAGAAAGCCAAGTAGAAACAACCATCGATATTTAGCCATACAACCTCTACCATAGATAGAATGACTGGAACTTGCAGAATTAGAGAGTGAGAGCAGGTACAATACCTGCAAGCTTAGCACGATTTTGGGAGTCCTCATGGATTCCAAGCTTCAAGTTCTTTCCAAAAGCCTCATAGAACTTCCCATAATCCTCCTTGTTCTCTGCAATCTCATTGAACAACTCTATACACTTTTTCACAATATTCTTCCTGATAACCTGCAGTCCAGGGAAAGGCTAATGTGAGAACCCTTAATATTCTCCCCCAGTGTTAACAATGATCAAGATTGTGGGAACACTACAAAACAACTCCTTAATTAAAATAATTAGGATTTTAAAAAGCACTAAATAAGCAAACCCAGCAAAACAGAAATCTACCATATACATCAACACCTCTCAGATTTAAGAATCATTACATTGAGACACAAACCTTCAGAATCTTGTTTTGCTGAAGCATTTCTCGGGAAATGTTCAAAGGAAGATCCTCAGAATCCACAATGCCTTTCACAAAGCCCAAATACTCAGGGATGATCTCCTCACAGTTGTCCATGATAAATACACGACGCACATACAACTTGATATTGTTTTGCTTCTTGCGCCCATCAAACATGTCAAAGGGGGCCCTCTTTGGAACAAACAATACAGATTTGAACTCCAGCTGCAAAACCCACAGCAAATTCTTCAGACCTCTCAAGTTATATGCTCAGTGGAAATAGAGTGCTGGACACAGATGACTTCAACTAGACACACAATTGATGTCTACATTACCTGACCCTCAACAGAGAAATGCTTGACAGCCAAATGCTCCTCCCAATCATTAGTCAAGCTTTTGTAAAATGCAGCATACTCCTCTTTGGTAATCTGGTCTGGTTGACGCATCCAGATTGGCTTTTGCTTGTTTATAAGTGCCCACTCATGGGAAACTTCCTTAACCTGCACAGGCAGCAAAACACCAAGAATGTTAGATAAGGTCAAGAAACTCTTTGTTACTCTAGGAACACTATCATTATCTTGGCAGTAAGATTGATTTCTCTTCATCCACTGCCCAACAAAGATTTCTCTCAAAAACATACCTTCTTTTTCTTCTTTGCTTTTTCCTTCTCATCATCATCCTTGATCTCCTCAATTTTTCCTTCCTCCTCATCCTTATCCTCTTTATCCTCATCCTCATCATCTGACACCTCCTTCTCAGTTGTCTTCTCAGTCCACAGAGAGATGGGGTAACTGATGAACTCCGAGTGCTTCTTCACCAAGTCCTTCAACTTCCTTTCCTCCAGATATTCCAGCTGATCTTCTTTCAGGTACAAAAGGATCTTTGTGCCCCGACCCAAGTCCTCACCTTCACAGTGGTACAGTCACATCAAATCAGTCCCAGAACTAACACCATGGCATACCTGAATAATGGCAATTGGAATAAATGAACACACCCACTGCCACAAACTGAGAAGATTTCTATTCAAACAACATTAACTGAACAGGTACTACAAAAAGCTCATTACAACTACTAAAACCCTTCAAAAGTTTCAAAAGTCGACTAAACATAAGCAATGGAATGTGAGATTGTTGGAATGAATATGACAAATAACTGCTGTGAATCCTTCACCAAACACCACAAGACTTGACAATCCACTTGGAACAGGCCAGAACAGTGAAAACACTAGTTGCACTTGGTTGCCAATGATGTTCAACATCAGGAAGAGAACACACGTTTGATGTGAGACTTCAAGATTGCATACCAGTATCTCTTCGAATGGTGAAAGAGCCTCCAGCCTGAGACTCCCAGACATATTGCTCATCGTCATTGTGTTTGGATGTGACCACAACTTTGTCAGCAACCAAGTATGCAGAGTAAAATCCCACTCCAAACTGTCCAATCATGCTGATATCCGCTCCAGCAGAGAGTGCCTCCATGAATGATTTAGTTCCTGATCTTGCAATTGTTCCTAGATTGTTCACGAGATCTGAATCACAGGAAGCCAGGTTGAGTCATCACACACAAAGTAGAATCAACACTGCAGAGCAACCATTGTCAGCCAATCTGAAGTGACTCAAAGACAGCAAACTTGTAACCACAAAATCCAGCTGCTTCAATAGTCAACAATCAAGAAAAACTTGATGTTAGAGTTAAAAAACCCTTACCAGCCTTGGTCATTCCGATTCCTGAGTCAATAATTGCAATAGTGTTGTTGGTTTTGTCTGGCACTATGTGAATGTATAGCTCAGGCTGGCTCTCCAGCTTGCCTTTGTCTGTTAGACCTTCAAACCGAATCTTGTCCAATGCCTGCAAAAGCACAATAGGAATGAGCACCCACGACACTGTCGATTGCCATTATATATAGAAAACAAACAAGTGCATAGCACTGCAAAAAGGGGAAGCATTTGAAAACTCACACACAATCCACAATCCCATTTTCAGGAGATACAATAGGCCAATGAGAGTGCAAAATTTCAGATTTTAATTCAGAATCTAAGAAATCTGTTTCTTCAAGAGTATGCAGTCCAGAAGTCGAAACACGCAAAAACGGCATACGGCAAGAGGAAATACATGTCGCGCGGCTCAGTCAGCTGCGAAACGCTTTCTCTTCATCTTACGGCAACACTGGAAGTCCAGGCCCAAGACCTACGGTTCGCAGAAGTCGACAGGTGAACTCTAGATGACTGAATTATCAGCCAGATAACAAAAAAGTTCCACCAGAGAGATGTGCGTGTAGCATTAAGGAACGACCGACAGGAAAACCAGAGAAATCTAAAGCACATAAAGGCGCACCGAGAAAGGCCGCCTTCATTATATTATTTCACTTCAGTTTCCATACATAAAAAATATTATTCTATCATGTTCTATCGGCACGTCAAGATTTCGGACATCAAGTAGGCAGAGAGATAGCAAGCTTACATCAGAGGCATTGGAAACAAGCTCCCGAAGGAAGATCTCCTTATTACTGTAAAAAGTGTTGATGATAAGACTCAACAGCTGATTAATCTCGGCCTGAAAAGCAAAGGTCTCCACCTCCCCTCCTTGCTGCGGCTCTTCCACTATCATATCACTTCCGGACTGCTGCTCGTCCTCGGACACGATCGCCATCGCTTTCAACTTCAACGCAACCAAAACAGTGTTTCAACAAATCGGCCGGCTTCCGAACCTAACTCACGAAATCCACGACCAAAAACTGTTTCACAAAATCACTCAAAATACTGTGCAGATGCAGAGCACGACGAGGAAGCCGAGGATGTACACGAGAAATGGAATATTGAGTGCGCGATATCTGCGAGAGCAAAGATGAAGAAAGCAGTATGTAATCTATGCGCAAGCGCCAGTATGGAGCGGAGGTCTTTGAAGGGCGGGCGCTCGCAAACAGGAACGACCTAGGTCCACTTGTCACCGTCCGATCCACAAGGATGGTAGCATCTGGCCCGTTGACACATTCACCCTCGAAAGGGGGAGCATCATGAATCCCGCTTACGCCGCTTCTAGTACTTTCTACGAGCTTCTCACCGTCCGATCACATAACTGATCAAGTCTAACGGTCGATAAAATTCACAAATTTCTAAAACTCAGTCATTTTGTTATAAATCCATCCTCTGAGTCGAACGCGTTCCCCTACTCACAGTTTCTAGAAAGTTCCCCGACACTTGCAGAACCTAGAAAGTTCCCCGACACGACTGTTTCCTTTTCCGGTAACGAGGGTAGAAAAACACTGTTGACCGTTTTTAACCGCCATTTTTTCACCTTCCCGAGCCTTTTTCTTTAAGATTTTCGAAAAATGGAAAAGGAGGCTATTATTAAGGAAATTTTGGTACATTTATGGCGACATTACAAATGCAAAGTGTGAACACTTGGCTAGCTTTTCGCCAGTTATCACATGAGGTAAAGCCAATTTTGGTAACGGTCTCCCCCAAGGGTCTTTACCTTGGGCCATACTTACCACGAAATTTCATTACAAGTCGGTGAAAAATTTAACCAATACAACAACAGCAGAAGCTAGCAATTTTTCTAAAAGTGTAAATATACATAACTTATGGCTACACAACTTAATCAAGCTTTTTCCCCTTTTCCTCCCAATATTGTGATATATAAAAATATATAGTAAAGCTCTTAAAAAATAGCAAAATTAGTCGAATTTACATTAGAAAAACATTTTCTTACAAAAAAATTCCCAATCTTTTGTGGAAAAACCTGGGATTAATTATTTTAAATCATTTATCTTAATACAATATAGCAATTTCACAATGCACATAAGGCCATTCAAATCTCTCCTAACTTTGAAACATCTTGCTAGGCGACTCTGTAATTACACAAATGACAAGTCAAAACATCAATTGAGCACCTCAAAAATTAGAATAAATGAAATTATAATTACAATCAAACACATTGATTGAACCTCAAAAACAAAGAAATTAAGGCAAGAACAAATATAAGGCAACTAGGTTAATACAACAAGAACAAAACAAGAGCTAATAAAACCATCAATTGACCACCAAAAACAAGAAATTAAGGGAAAAACATCTAGAACAAATGTTTAAAAAATTAAAAGCATGATTGAACACCAAAAGAACAACAAATCAAAGGGAAATTAACAAATGCCATTATAATTGTAATTAAAAGCATTTGATAAATGTCCAACAAGAAATGAAAGAAAAAATAACAAAAACAAATGGAAAGGTGACAAAAAAAACATTTGTTGAACATTCTCAAATATTTTCTTTTGAGGGAAACAACAAGAACAAATGAAAAGGCAACAAAAATAATGATTAAAAATCATAAACATAAATTAAATGGGAAAAAAACAAGAAAATGGCATGATAAATGTTTAAATATAAAGGTAGATTGAGTATAAAACATAAAATAGACCCCAAAAAGCCCACAAAAAGACAAAACATTGCTATAAAAAAATCAAATAATTGATATATATATATACAGATTGAAAAAACCACTCAACTTTGTGAAAAGAAAATGTCACCACTAAAATACCATTACCCATTATAACATCTTTTTTTTTTAATTTCAAATTTCGAATGAATGGCTTTAATTTTTTAAAAATATGGGTGAATTTTTGGGGATAATACAAACATTGACGCATAAGGCATATGGCTAATGAAATTTTAAAAGAATCAAAAATTGGCTATGTGCCCTAAAAAAGATTATGCAAAATTAACAAAAGGCTCATGTTTATTTTAGCAATAACTTGTGACAAATACATAATGGTTATATGAAATATTATGAAATGACCTAATACAAAAAGGTTAAAGCAACTACTTTCTAGTGTTTTGACGGACATCCTCAAGTCCTTATTCTTCTCTCAAATGTAGCTAGTTGAATTTTTTTCATAAGGTGCAATATATGACCATAAACCCATGATACAAATTACGACATAAAGGTCATGGATTCCAAAATGAAACATATGATGAATGACAATTGCAAATTCAAGATATTGAACGAATGACCTAAATGACCACTTCATTTTTTGAACATATGACCATTGCACTTCAAGAAGTTATAACAAATAACATTTTCAAGAATCATGATAAAAATTGAACATATGACCTAGATTACACTTAGAGATTGCACATATGACAAAATTATCATTTCATGGCCCAATGCCCATAATCCATAGTCCACATATTTAAAGAAGTTAAAACAAAAAACCAAGATAGCACATACCAAGGAACATAAAATGGAAAAAACCAAAGCTTTGCAAGGGAGAAATGAATCGCCCATAACATGGTTTAGTGGATAGTAGATGAGAATAGAGGTACAAATTCCAAAACACAAAAACTGTCAAAATTGGGATTGAAACATGACTTGAAGGATTGAACTCATGAGCACAACAACAAATGAAAAAAAAGAAGCAAACATATTTAAACATGATAAGTGGTTGAATAAGAAACAACATAAACAAAAAAATCACCAAAACAACCATGAAGAAAGATTTAATTTTTAGATTTCATAACTTCAAACTCAATTTTATGTTATTTATCATCATAAAAAATGGAATATAAGTCAGAAGACCATATTAAGCTTTTGTTTTCGTAATTTTCATCTATTCCAATCATCAAAAGCTACATCACACGGGAAGTTTTATAAGGTGTAAGAACTTTGTGAATACATGCCAACCACTATTAAAAGGTGTTCATTGAATCTATTATGCAACTTTGATTTCATAAAAGAGAATGAATTCCCTAGCATTTGAATTGCAACAATTTATGTTAACTTGAAATATTTTAAATATAAAATTTTATAGAACCTTGGAAATTGAAAGTGTTTTCCATAAGCAAATGAAATGATTCAACAAGATTGATTCAACTTTTACTCATAACAATAATGTATTTTCAATAGTGTGAAATGCCTTTAAAAAAATTTAGCATCAACTTGAAGCCAATATTGGGGATATATTACCCCCATAACATCCATCAAATAACTTGTTGGGAATTGGTTCGTCAACTCTTTTGTTAAAGAATCTACAACCCCTACAACACAACAAAGAATAAAAATACATAAAACATACCACAAACCCAAAATCTAGTAAATGTGAAACATAAAAAGATTCCCAACAAATAAAAAATGCCAATTGTGCACCTATGCACAAAATTTTGACATTTTCAACAATGTTGAAAACATATTGAATACCCTTGTTAGCTCTTTCGATTACATGCTCAAGATGGGTTGCATACAATTAGTTTTCATCACATTGGAAAACCAAATACTCAAGACTAGCAACATTAAAATATAGTTCAGATGCAATCCATTGTAAAGAAATAGTATCATGCTTGTAGGAAAACATAACTTTGAAATCTTTGAATGCATCAAATACAAAACATGCCATTAAATCATTATAAAGTTAATAAAGTTGAAGTTGACAGACTTTGATTGTAACAATATAATCACAAACAAAGATGTCCCTCTATTATGAAAATTTGATCACACCATGGATAGTTTCCAATAAGGGCAGTAATCCCACAAGGCCAAGGAGGATAACAAGTTTAGACAATAAGTCAAAATCAAATTTTATAATTTGGAACTCAACATGATCCTTTGCCATCTTGGCCAACAAAGTCATGTATTCAAATAGGACATTATTGGTTAGGGACGACATACTAATCCATTGGGTTTTTATGTTTTTTAGAATTTTGTTTCCTTTTATTTACATTAACTAAGCCATGTTCATAAATTCTATGTGCCTTTTTGGAATATGAGAGGAGAATGCATACAATGAAGCAAAGATTCAATTTTAAAAACCATAGGCAAATGGGAAAAGGTTTGAACTACAAGATTAATGCGATGGCTCATGCAATGGATCCCCTCCATATGAAGTGAATAGTCCTCTTTGATCTATTTTCTTACGTTGTTTCTCACTCCCTATTAATAACCACATTGAATGACAACCATAGTGAAGAAAAAAAAAATTGGGTTGTATAACATTGAAAAAACTTACAAAACTTCTATATAGAATCCAACAATAACAAAAACCTTCAAACCTTTGAACAAAAACCAATGGAAACAAAAATAATGAAAACTAAAAACCTAACTTGAAAAACATTCATGCCATCTATTCCAAATGATAATAATTTCACAATAATGTCAAATTTAAATAAATCACCATCATTCATCAATGCATCCATTATAATATTTGTTAAATTGTTGGCATTTCCACCTTTAGTGATGCACTCCAAAAAATATATAATTGATGACCAAACCCAATCCACAATAATGTATGCATGAATTAACACCCAAGATTGAATGTCAAATGTTTTCACTTCATCACAATTATGTGCAAGGTATTAAGAAACACCAAGAACCTTTTTTTAAAAAAATTTCACCTCCTTGTGAATAAAATTTGCATTACCCAACCCATTGTGTAAAACCAATGTTCTTTAGCCAACAAAGGGGTACCCAAGAAACAAAACAAAGGATTAAAAGCCTCATACTCCTTGTTGAAAAAGATGAAATCTTGTGGCAAATTCTTACCATTTTCTACACCTTTCACTTATTCAATTATTGTGTAATGACTCATGTTCATGTACATTATTACATTTTTCAAGTGTTGACACCTTTTGTTGACAAACCATTCATATTTTTTCACCCCCAAGTGTGGAAGAACCCTAGTAACCTTTTTCAACCTACATGTTTATCAAAGGTATTTGATTTGGGGCACAAAATGAAGTCTTTTCCTATTATTATAAAGTAGACAACCCATTTGACATTGTGGACCTCCTTGTCCTTTCCCTTAAAAATTTATGCCCAAGGAAATGATGTTGCCCGTGAATCCTAACACTTTCTAAAGGGTTCATAATTATGTTTACTTTTTTTTAAGAGGTTCATTTTCATTTTCATCATCCACATTGATGATTTTGCACACATTAGGTGTTGGGGCTACAAATGTTTGTAATTATAATCCGCCAAAGCAAATCAAAGTAACTACATGATTGTTACATCCACACATGGACAAGAGTCTACTTGAGTGTTGGAAAAACTTGCTTGTGAGGATTTCATTGGCTTGGTTTGACTTTGAGGGGGGATGAGCAAGGGGCTTTCATCGGTATAATTTCTATTCAATTGAAATTATTGCTCCAATGATGTAACTTTTGTTGATTTTTTCATTGCAACAACCAACCATTACAAAAAAAAAAAAAAAAAAAAAAAAAAAAAAAACAAAACAAAACCATTTTCTATTAAACAATAGTTTTATGATCTTCAACATTTTTATTATGCACTAGATAATTCAATGTGGAAAAATCCCAAGTGTTGATACCCCAAATTTGTTGACAACCACAAAGGTCTTGCAAAATTTAGCCATTACACAAAAAACAAAGACTTTGTTATTAGACAATAAAAGGATTTCAACATTTTTGATGCAAGGAAAACCAAAGAACAATTGAAAAGGGAAACTGAAAGAGAACTCAACAAAAATAATACAAAAAAAAACTCATGATCTTTTGAAGCACAAAAACTATCAAAATGTTCATGAATTGTTAAAAATAATCTCCTTCAAAATAAAAGAAACAATGTCATCAATTTGGATATGGTGGTAGGAATGTGGCATGAATTTGAACAAAAACTTGAATAGAGAGGACCAAGGATCAACTAAATTACCTTGCAGAAAATAAAGACCATTCATCCAAAGTTAGGGATGTTGGAGGCTTCTTATAATTGGTTGGTTTCTGGACATCATGAACAATGACAACGATAGTTATTAATGAACATAAAAAGTTTAAATGGTTGAGAAATTAAATTTTCACAATGCAAATAATAATAGCCAACAAAAATGAAAATTTTAATTGACATCTTTCTTTTAAGGACAAACAAAATAGAAATAAAACAAAACACAAAACAATGTTTGAACAAAAAAGAATGCACACATATAAAAAAGATACAAAACCCTAAACCCTTTCAAATGGGTTGTGAAAGGAAAGAAAACATAGCTTTGTGTTTCAATTTTTGAAATCCATCACATGTCACCCATAAAGCTCCAAGCCTCCAATGCAACAAATGCAACCACCGTGTGTATTAATAGTCTACAAGTGGAGTGCCCACTACAAGTCACAATGTGTGCATTTTTTTCGAACCCTAAGCCCCAACCACCCTTTTGCATCATACCTCTTGAACACAAGTTCCAACTTATAACCGTAATTCACAATGTCACCAAACAAAAAACCAATACCACAATGAAAGTTTGTTGTGGAATAATTATAACCTACAACTTACAACTTGTGAGTAATGATTTTGGCGATGAAAGTTTGAAAGCAAAAAAAGCTTGTGGTGATGAAAGGAAAAAAAAGAAATGTTTATTTTGGCAAATGGAACAAATAGATGGATAGTGATGGTGAAATTTTCCAAATTTAAGAGTTCAAGTGGTGCAACCCTTGTGATGGAGAAAAAGGTTTTAAAACATTTCATGGGAAAGGGATGGCTAATGTTGATAATGCTTAGTTGGTTTCATCATATTGTTGGCTATTAGAAGCCTTAAAGTGGATGCAACTTGGTGATTTTATTATATTTGTGACTTTATTTCTTAAAAGGATTTTGCAAGGCCTTGGGGCTTGTTGTTTTTAAGCTACAATTTGCTAGTAGAAAAAAAGCTACACTAGAATGTGTAAACTATAAACTAGAATGTAGATTACTAAAGTGGGCGCATGCACAACTTAAAGGCGCAATGGGGGGCTAGAGCTGCAACCTCCCCCTTTCCCCCTTGTTGAAGCCCTTGGGTGTGGATGTGGAGCTCACAACTGTGGCTACTAACCTAGGCTACAATAGTTGTTATAATTACACCCTAGATTTTAAAAATACAACAAGGGTACAAACAAGTTTCTACTATGAAATTTTATCGCAACAAAATGTTTTTACCAACTTTGTATAATTGAAACTTTTTTGAGGGTAGAAACTCATTTTTGTTTTCTAACACTTGGACTCCAACAACTTTTTTTATATTGGTATATATTTAAGATTTAAATTATTTTCATCAAATTTCTGATTTTTTTCTTTGATTTTTTAATCTTTGTGTAACATTAAGGTTTTTTTAAAAGTGATTTTCTATTTAACTATCTTGATTTTTTTTATATGATGTAAAATATAAAATTATTTTAAATATAAATATATGTATTAAGGCTAGGGTTCTTGATCAATTTTTTGATTAAAAATATATATATAATCTTTGTGCAAACATGTGTTAGGTATATATTTAGATTTAATTTAAACTTTATGAAAAAAAGACATTTCATGGAAAATGAATGGTACCTTGAACTTTAAAAACCAATTCCTCAATTTAACCAATCTCCACTTCTTATGACAAATTTTTCTTAAAACCTCAACATGATCAAAAGAAAAATACCAATAACATAATGTCAATTGCCATTGAATTCATTGCAAACACCAACTATGACATTCAAATATGAATAAATAAAACTTGTTTCTAGCTTTACATTCACAAAATAAGAAATTACAAAATATAAAAGCTTAAAAAATCAAAGAGTTCAAAATGCTAAAACCTAAAAGATAAACTAAACCCTAATATAGTAAAAAGGGGTTTTAATATTTACCCCTCATAAATAATAAAAAGGTTAAAAAAACTCATTATTTATCCTTGCTTAAACTTGCAATGGCTAAAACTGCCAACATGTGTTGAAAAAAAAGAGTGCCATTTTTGCCCTTATCTTCTTATTTGGGAGCAAAAGCAAGGATTTTAGGGGGGCTTAAATGTGCATGTGCCAAGGCCATATAAATAAAAGAGCCAACAATTAGAATTCCTCATCAAGCTTACGAATGTGAAACACCTTTCCATTCATCATACACTTCATCATAAGGGAAATTCTCTAAGGTGAAAAATGGCTATGAAAATATGGCCATAACTATTAGGAGATGTTCATTTAATTTCTTTTTAATTTTGATTTCCTAAAGGACAAGGTTGAAAATCTCTTCTTGTCCTCCATGTTCCTAGAACATTAATTATTTGAATACTTCATTAGAAAAACTCAAGAAAATAATACCCCAATCCTTGTGAAGATGACAAAAAATGCCATAATAAAAGAAATTCACATGACCCAAAGGTTTCATGGATATTAAAGATATCTTGAAAGTCACCCAACATCCTATGCATGTTTTCACAATGATTTTGTCATTTGACCTTCAACTTGCATTTTTTCAAAAGTGTGCAACTAAGTGACCCAAACTCCCAATAAGGCATGAATAGGGGTTTAGAACCTTTTAGACTACCATTACACCTAAGGAGTCTTCTTAAGGGGTCAACCTACCTACCCTCTTTTTGGGGGGTCAATTGACTTGTTTTAATTTTTGAAAAAATCCGTTTTATTTGTACATTTTGAAATTTCACCTTGGAACTTGTTTTAAATTTTTGGGAAAAATTCATTTTATTTTAAAATTTTGAAATTTCAACTTGGAATTGTTTTTTCATTTTTGGAAAAATCCATTTTGTTTTTACATTTTTAAATTTCACCTTGGAAACTTGTTTTAACTTTTGGAAAAATCTATTTTATTTCTACATTTTGAAATTTCACCTTGGAAATTTGTATTAATTTTTGCAAAAATCCATTTTATTTTTACATTTTGAAATTTCACCTTGGAAACTTTCTTTAATTTCTCAAAAAATCCATTTTATTTCAATTTACAAAGGGAGTTAGTTACTTCCAAAATATATTTATTCATGTTGGGTAAACTACCTAATTACTTACATTCATTACATAACCTACCTAATTATGCTTAGAACCCATGGAACCATTTTGCATTTTGGAAGCAAAAATCTCATAAATGAACCCAATGAACATTCAATTTTGATAATTTAAACAAGGTATCCAAAATAACCTATAAGACCAAGAATCCCTCCTTTCAAAATCCTTTTTACATCTCTCATGAACATTAAATAACAAGATTTTATGGATTTGGCAAAACATTTCTTTGGAGCATTGGGGTGGGTTTAACAAAAATTGGTCTTTCTAAGACAAAACAAAAGTTACTCTTTGGAATAATTTAAGTTTGAGCAACAAGGCTCTTTGGATTTATTTTTGTTTTGAGCATTGACCCTTTTTAGACCATTTCTTACACAAAAGCAAAATATGGCCAATTCTTGGAGTTTAAAAAAATTTCTAGCATGTTCGACTACTCTATCTTTGACATATTTAATGTTGAAGAGTTCATTGATGGCATGGATGCTAAGGCTTTCTTACTATTTCAAGTAGCCTTGGTTTTGTGGTTAGTTTAAAGGATTTTTCCACTACAATCGAAATGGTGTTAACTGCTAGTCAATTAGTAGACCTGATTGTTGGAATTTGGGATGTCATAACAACATTGTGCACAACATTTGCATTAGATTGAACTTTGATGAACTCCACTTTAGCCAAGTTCGAAGAGTTGGTGACACTGTTGCCAATTATCATCAACCATGTGAAATCAACCAAAGAAGTTTGTAGGTTTTATGGTCAACCATGTAAGTTGACATTGGAACAATGCCCTTTGAATTTCATACTATATTTCAAGCATGACAATGTGACCATACATGGCACAGTCATGTGGAATTGGTCCAAAAATCTATTTGCAGTAATGTGTTATTCATTTTGTCATGCATTAATGAGGTTATGCAAATTGGATCTAATGGTTGGCTATCAAGGAAAGGGTTACCTTGGCAAGGGGGATCTGAAATTTTTAAAGTTTCATCAAATGCATTGATAAAACCTTGGTGGAGATCTACAAGTTGTGAAATAATGTGACACACCGGACTTGGTTCAATAGTAGGAAAAAAATCTTATTCCATGAACAACACAATCATTGTTGACAACGAAGGTCTCTTTGTTACATTGACATTAAATATTTGAGGTCATACCATGATGTAACCATATTGTCACATTCTAATACTTATGCCAATTAGTGTAACCATTTCACCCACATAGATGAAATTTTTGAATATTTGCTTGGGGACTTGAGCTACAGGGCAAAAAATTGTTTATCATGTGATGGATTGTGACGCACTCCCAAGTCCCGAGGTGAACCCACTTGAGGGTTCACCAAAATGTAGTTGCGGAAAGTTGGGACTCGGAAGGCGCTCCCGGCTTCCAACTCTAGAAGGGGGTAGAGGGTCGAGTTGGGAGCCCAGGGATTAGACTAGGAAGAGGTATTAGTTGATCAAGCTTGAATCTGCATCAAAACAAACCACCCAAGTGGTTAGTTCACTTTCCGGGACACCCTTTGGTGTTGGGACAAGCCACGGGCACTTCGGACCACAAGACACACCACGGCCCGGACTCGGGAGTATGCCACCACCATACTCCCTATAGTATACTCTGCGACGCCCCGTGGGG
>Ga0209208_10001373_pt1 | contig 34078 bp, 33 predicted proteins | sample S1TSphfallax_3_FD_187694 | JGI IMG/M metagenome (GOLD analysis project Ga0209208, IMG submission 187694) | Host-associated microbial communities from peat moss isolated from Minnesota, USA - S1T2_Fd - Sphagnum fallax MG (SPAdes) (version 2) | ecosystem: Host-associated > Plants > Peat moss >...
TTTCTGTATTAATTTATTTAGCATTTTGATGCGTGTCTTTCTTAGTGGCTCTCCTTTTTTGTCTTTTGGGCTTTTTCTTACATGACCCCTTTTTTTTTTTGTTTTTGAAGCTTTTTTATGGGTCTTTTTTTTGTTTTTTTTTGGGGGGGGTGGTTTTTCATTTACAATTTTTGCTGGGTTTAAAACATTCCTGCCTAGTTCTGGCGACCAGTACCAACTCATTGTCTAAATATGGCGACATGTGACTTTTTTTCCCTCAAAATATGGCGAATTTTGCAGTTTTTCCCCTAAGAAAAAAGCTTTTTTAGCAATTCTCACTGGGTGGTTTTTTTGGTCAGCACGTGTGTAAAAATGCGCCAAAAATAAAACATACACACTATTTTGTATATGCCATTTTTGCACGATTTTGAATTTTCTTTTCTTTTTTCTGGGGTTTTCTGTTCAGGCCTTTGGTTTTTTGGTTTTTTTTAAAATTTAAATTCAATTTTATGAGGTAGGTGGATTGGTGATCGTCCATAAGAGGACTTTAGTCAAATTTGGCTATAGGTTTAAAGAAAAGTAGAAATTTCTAGAAACCCTACTATATATACTGACAACATGTAAGAACCTATGGTGTAAATAAGGCGATTCCAACTTTTTTTTTCCCCTCGCGAGTTTGGAGGATTTCTTGCCAAAAATATCCTTTGTACAAGTCGCAGGCTACAGCCTCACCTTTTTTTGTCGCCAAGTGGCAAAATGTCCACAATTGTTTTTAATACAATTTTTTTAAATAAATAAATAATATTATATTATATTATATTATATTTTTTTTTTTATTTTTTATTTTTCAACAATAATAATTTTAATAAAAGAAACCTCTCTTCTTTGCTTCATGGTTTTGGTCGAAGAGGACTAAGAGAGCTTGCGAGTTTGGCATCGAATTCTCTCAGCTGTTTGAAGCTCGATCGATCCTCCAGGACGAGCATTTGAACGGAAGGGAAAATTTTGTTGTCGAAAATTTGATGAGCTTTGAAGGAGCATCAGTTTTGAGGCTTGAATGCATTTTTGATGGAGAGCATTTGGATTGAAAGCTAAGAACAAAATGGCCAAACAGCAGTAGCAGCAGCAGCAGCAGCAGCAATTCTAGGGTTTTCTGCAAGAATTTGGTAGAGAAGAAGAAGAGGAGGAGGGGGAGGGAATTCAAGCAATCCTGGCGTGGACATCGTTGAAGAGAGGGTTCGGGACCGGGGGTGGGAGGAATTGGGGAGCTTTGCTGGGAGTGATAGTACACCGTCCTCGCTTCAACATGGCTTGGAATGTGTTCAAGCTGTGCACGGGCCTGAAGGTGTTGGGATCGGTTATGATATTGGTGGTTTTGTCAGTTGTGGGAGTATCTTACTACGCTGTTGTAATCACCAATTACATGCCTCAAGTAATGAAAGGCGGATCAGCCACAGCGACTTCTCTTCTTGTTCTTATCCTATTCCATGTTCTGGTACAATGCTCTTTCTCTCTCTCTCTCTCTCTTTGACTGCTTCATGTGATCTCTCATGACTTTCTGCTTTTTTCTGTTCGGCCTATTTAGGTCAAGGATTTGTTGTGTGCAGTCATATGTGCAACAATCGAGGTACACTAGTTCTCACCTATGGGGCAAGATTAGGGCAAGCTTGATTCAGAGGGAATAAGTTTGAACTTTGAACCCTAGGGTTTTGCTCCCAATCGATTCTGGTTGAATCATACAGACTAACATGCACATCTGGATTGAAATTCAAAGTCTCTCTTTGGATTATGTCTTTTACAACATCTCAATTGCTGTTCAGGTTGCACAGACCCTTAGTGATTTTACTATGTGCATTTCACTTCTTGTTGTTTTTGTCCACCCTATAGTCGCTTCTGAGGGCTCTTCATGTTTAGTGAGTGGCATGAGGGAGGATCATCTCTATGTTCCAACAAGCTAGATTGTCAAGGTATGCTTTACTTGAAAGTTTAATATCTGATCCCTCCTTCATCATCAACAAAATGTTGTGCAGTTGGCAATGCTCCTGTGGTGCTACTTTGCAGTGGTTTTCACAGATCCAGGGCGAGTGCCACAAGGATGGAGGCCATCTTCATCAGAGGATGATCTTGAGGTTCAATCATTGCCACTAGATCAAACACCTGAAACAATGACTGTAACTGTGAGTGTGCCAACCATGGCTCAGAGTGCAAGGATCCGTTATTGCCGGAAATGCTCTCAATATAAACCCCCACGGTCTCACCATTGCTCTGTCTGTAAGAACTGCTCTCCATTCTTTGTATTATTCTGTGCAACTGTGCCATTTTAGTTGACATTTTGCATTGTATAGTTGTCCTGTTTTTGGAGCTCTTTTTCTGGTATTTTCTTAAGGTATTGTTGGACAGGTGGGCGCTGCATATTGAAAATGGACCACCACTGTATCTGGGTGGTGAACTGTGTTGGAGCTCACAACTACAAGTTCTTCCTTCTCTTTCTTGTAAGTACTGCCAATATCCAAACCTTGGTGCAGTTTCCAGGTTCAAACTTCGAGAGGGATCACGGTGCTGCCAAAATATTAGCTGTATACAAGGTCATATTTGATGCCCTGTGTGTGGAGACTCTTATTCCTAGTCTGCTCTGGTTTTACCCCTCACAGATCTATGAAGCCAAATTCTGTTCCAAGGTCATTGGAATGCAGGAGTCAAATGAATCAATAATCAAAATGCAGCTTTCTTTTACAAACTTCTTATTTCTCTGAAGGGATTATGCAGCTGTACACATTTTTTGAGACTACGTTGGTGACAGTGGCCCTTTTGCCACAATTCATAAGCTTTTTTGGTGATCTTGAGGAGGATTCTTCTTTCCCAAGCACTCTTGCAACCACCTTTCTTGGCTTTGGTGAGAATTTCCAGATTACATTGCATTCATTTCTTGTGTGCTTGTCCTTATGGTCACCAATTGATCATGGTATAATATACTATAGTGCATGTTTTACAAGCCTTGAATCAGGCTTGGTTATAAAATCCAATTGCAAGTCACCCTCAGATTTGAATCCTACTTAAGGAAGCTTGTGTGATCTGCTTCAGAAATGTAGAACACTTCAAGCAAACCATTTTGAAATGAAAGTTAATCCAATTGTAGAAAAGTTCTCAATGAAAGGTCTGGTCACCACTTCAGGAGATTGACAAAGAGTGATGAGAGTCTATCACCTTAAGAGATTGAACTATCTCTTCAGGTTCAATGAGCCCAATCCTGCACAGATACTCCTGCCATGTACATTACATGTGTTACCATATTGGTGGTTTTGTCAGATTACACCACACTTTTCTCTTCCCTCATAATGAGTATGACAGAAAATGCAACGTTTTCTTAGCACATTTGCACCTAAGTCAGCTTGATCACTTTCTGAACTGGATGCCAAATCCTTTGGATCTCAACAGCCATAGACATCTTCATATAGAAGAAATTAAAGCATTCCTAGCATGGATGGCTGGTCATATGTCTCAGATTCATGAGTTCTGTTTTAATGGTTGGTGTATTTAATGACTCGTATGTACTTCATTGGCACAGTACTGAACCTGATGAGTATGATGTTGAGCACAGTTCTGAATCTGGCATTTGCACTCAGTGTGCTTGGCTTCCTCATCATGCACATGTCTCTGGTTGCTGGCAACACTACCACTATTGAGGTATCTTTCTTTTCTTGTCTTTCCTACTTTTGGCTTTTTCTTTTCTATCACAGTTGTTCATCTGGAGGGTGCCTCTAGATGGACTTTCTATGAGAGGGATGGAAAAATATGAAATCAGGTATAGCTTCTACTTTTGGTGGCAGATGTTGATTGTCTCTGTGGTTTCGTTGGTGTGTTAGGCATATGAAAAGAAGGCATCTGCAAGGTGGAGATTTGATTTGGGATGGAAGAGAAACTTTGAGCAGGTACTTCAGGCCCTTCTGTCACACAGCTTTGTGGCAGACTTAATTACTGTCACTGAAAACTTCACCCTAAGTCACTCATGTTATGATATTTATGTGATCTATTGTAGAGATTTCTTTTTGACCTGACTGCAGGATTGTCACATGTAGCTTTTGTTCTTTTTGCCAATGCTAATATTGGTTGTGGAGGGAGAAAATTTGTGGCAGGTGTTTGGGATGAAGAAACTATATTGGTTTCTCCCGCTGTACACAAAAGATGATTTGAGACGGATGATTGTATTGCAAGGTCTTGAATACCCGCTAAGATCAGACATTGATGGCCAGGAATTTTAACGAGTCCTGGTGAGAGAGCGCAGTGTTGTCATCAACACACTCGTAGTTTGTTTGTACAACTCTACACCCTACTGGAAAAGTGGTGCAGTGTAATTCATTGGGTGTCTCTTTTGGTATATCACAATTCTTTCTTATGTGGTCACTACTTTCTAGGCCCTGTATATGTGTGTCATTTTTTCTGTAGCAGGAAAACAGAAACTTTCTTGATGTATGTACACCACTTCACCACTTTCTATGACATTAGTCCAGGTAGGTGTTACTGTAATTATCAGCATGATAACCAGTAACTGTAAGTCTTAGTTGTGGTCATACTAAAGGTCACCCATTTTGACTTTATTGGCTGTGATCCAGACTAGACTATCCAAGAATTTTTATTGTGTGTGTGGAGGGGCCCCTGCAAAAGGATGCATACATTCTCACACAATTCTTTCGGACTATTTGGAAACACAGCCACTAAGGTCAAAAGATAGTGAAACAATGAGCAACTAATGGTTACTGTTACTGGCTGCCATGGTGCTAAGTTTAGCAACAATAATGCAAATTATGTCAGGATTGTCCTGTGTGAGGATCCCAGAAGATCTATAGGTTGTACATATTTGCAGATCATTCCAGGCAGGGAAGTGTTTTGGTTCATCAGGAAGGTTAATAAATCAATTCTGATAATGTGATGATGTCTTCCACAATCTTCTGACCATCAACAATAGTAAATGTCAGTTTCAAGTCATCTCAAGTTTCAGGCTATTAGTATGACATTGTTCACCAGTGAGTTCCCTTGTTTTATTGAAGATGGTTCAAACCAACTTGATAAGTGTATGAATTTAGGGAATTAGTCAGAGATGCAGAGGAATTTTGCAACCTGCAGTTGATTGTTAATAAGCTGCAGCAGTTGCGACTGTGATCTTTCATTCATGAGATGGTGAATTATAATATGCATCTTTGTCTTATCTGGAAAATCAACCTTCAAAGAAGGAGGTGGCATGGCAGTGTGAAAGGCTTTGAGCAAGAATTGATGATGAAGAAATGCTTTTGGAAAGTTTAGGGTCCAAGGATGTGCCAAAAAGCTTCTCCCATGTGCATCCCAACAGTAAGCCTTGAGGCTGATGGTTCCAGTTCACACGTGCCCTGAATATGGTTATGAGTTCATGTTGCAACATTGTGTGTTCAACTCTCATCCATGTGTTCAAATGCTAGACATGTGATTGAAGGTATGCTGCCTTCATCTGAATGCTCTCTGCAATTTTCAATCTGAGTATCTATCTGATTCCAGCTTGCCCATAATGAAAATTCAGATTTGAAATTCTTGACTTCTTCATTATTTCCTGCTGGATTGTGGGAGTAATCCCTTCTTCTTATGTGACCTTATCTTCTAGTGCCATTGCAGAGATGGAGCCAATTGTTGAAAGGTGAGCAGGAAAGTTACCAAGGGAGGTCCTCATCAAATCTCCTGTACTTATGTCCAAGGTGGAGGAGAGGGTCACAGAGATACTGTGAAATTGATTTGTCAACCGGCCATTTCTACAGAGGGACCAAATCAAGTCTACTCTGATGTACAATGAAACACCTTAGCAAAAGCTACATTTGAGTTGTGAAGACTCATGTAGTCATGTCTGTCATAAAACTGTTCCATTTGGCTTCTTGGTTGCTTTCCACTGCAAGAGGGGATGATGACACATGCATTGTTTCTTAGGCATTACATTCTGGGGATTCCTCAGTTGCTGAAATGTTGTTGAAATGTTTTTGCTACTCATCTGGCACTTGCCAGGTGTATGTAGCAAGGAGGAAGATTCCCTTGACAGTTCTTGATTATGTAATGTTCCTAATTGAACTTTTGGCCAATATGCTGAATCTGCTGCTTGAATTTGAAAGCTCAATTATCTTTCCAATCTTGTCTAGCTCTGAAGGTGGAACCTTTGAGGAACTCCAATTGCATAGTTGTAGATGTTTATTAGTCCTATGAGTTTGCCCTCCCTCAAGATCTTGATGGATCATGGGAGTATCATGAGCAATCACGTGCACAACTGGGAAGGAGTGCTGTTGGGAATTTTCAAGTTGAAGGGTTGGTACAATGCCATGACACAAGGTCTCTTGAAGTTTGATCCTTGATTTTGGCAGTACTCTCAGCTTGCAAGTGCACATCTGAGGAGGAATACCTTTGGGGATTTCCAACTGGAATTGTTGGTACAAGGCAGTTGCACAAGATTCATTGAAGTTGAGTCCTTATTTTTCCTGTGCCATCTTGATCCACTCTTGGTCTAGCATGATTTGGGTGGCAAAGCATTTGAAGAGTGCCGAATCATCATTGTCTTGTCACATGTGGCCTGGCTGCTGTTGGATGCTCATCTTGGTTGTGTGCATGGTTGTTCATTGAAAGATTAGAAACCAGAGTGAATTGAGAACAGTCATTGCCGTAGTTTGATGTTAGAACTGTGCAAGCCTTGTGACCAACTCCAGGACTACTGCCATTGACAGAAAATCTCTCAATGAAAGTTCTTTTCTAGATTTTCTATATGTGGATGCCATGGCTCTTCCAGGTTGCTATTTTTTGGGTTGCTCTCTGAATTGGAGATGCTTGCCTTGTGCCTCAACAGTTCTCTAATTGATCTTTAGGATATCTTTGGTAAATTGATCAACTGCTTACTGATCTCAAAACCCCTATAAATGTTGGGACCTGAGTGGAAGAAACCATACCCTGGAACTTCCAACAAACTGACCATAGTTTGTGCCCATCTAGTCTTGTTGAGGGCTTGTTTACTCAGACATCAAAGAAGCAGGTTTTGAAGATGCCTCTGGAGTCCTTGGAGAGAACATAGCATTGAGAGAACAGGTGTGGACATTTAAGTCTTGGCTTAGCAATTGAAGTTTGAAATGGGAAAAACTTCAATGTTTGTGGATGCATCTCATAACACCAATCAGTATCAGTTCAGGCAATGAAGCAGATGATTGAGCTTTATTACAATACTATTGAAGGCTGCAAATCTGGGCAGATCCAGGGTCCAGGATTGGGTGCAATTCCACAAATTTTTTGGTCTGCATCACCTCAGCAAAGGTCAATACATGATCCTCTAATTGCAGTACAATCATGAAGGGATATGAGATGCTACACAGTGAATTGTTCAAAACATCATGTTGAAAACATAACATTCTCCTGTTTGTGGCATATTCTGCATCCAATTACAGCATGAGGCCATGATCATCCAAGTCAACATTCAACAATCACCCACCTTGCTCTCCAGCTCAAGAATCAGAGTGTCAGTGATAGGAGACTTGAGGCCAGGTTGATCACTGACAACACAAAGTCCAAAAACCAAGAGATCCACTTTATCCTTCTGCACTTGAGAGGGGTTGATGCTTTCAAGTTCAAAAAATTGAATACCAATGACATCCTCTAGTGAAGATCGTCATCATGGGAACCCTATTTTGCAATAACATGTGCCACTTTTCCCACTCTGCAAGAAGCAATACCCTTCTGGGACCCTCTCTCTTCTATAAGCTTTGGTTGGACAAGGATGAGTTTATCTAACCAATAAATCTCACCACAATCTCTACCTTGAGAATTTGTCACCTTTCTTCTAGCATGGAAATACAAACAGGAAATGAAGCAGGAATCAGCTCAAGGAAAACCCTTCTTCTACAACAAAAGCAAACATGCCTATGGAAAGGGTTCGAGAAAAGTACCAAAAAAGACACAGAGAACTGGATATTCTATCCTAAACCAACAATATGCACCAAGTATTAAATGAAAGTGAACAGTTTTGAACACCACAAGGTGTGTTTGCAAACCATAATCTCACTGAACCTTAACTACACATATGAAGCTAAAAGCTATGTTAATTGGGTGGTGAAGCAAAGCATATTCAACAGATTTGTTCTGTGAATTAGTGCAAGATCAGAGACAGCCAGGGCGATGAGCAGATTCATAAGTACTGAGGAGTGTCATGCCTCCAGTTATCTTCACCAGTCAGCAAGTCCACCATCCACACTGAGGCCAATTATATAGGGGTATCCAATCTTGGAGGCTGTTGTATGTGTTGTTTGCTCTGAAAACAGTCTCAAAACAGTCACACAATACCTCTCTGGGTTATGTGACACCTGGGCTCTTTTCTCCATAGCTCCCATAATATTTATCGAGTCCTCATCTCACCCGCTCCCCCCAACACATCACAGATGGGACACTATGCTCTGTAGGACATATTCCTCTATCTCTCTCCACAGTAACCTGCACCCTTCCTGCCACACCCTTCCTCTCTGGCAACTGCAGTTGGAATTTCTCCTAAATTCCTCCTCTCCCCATTGCAACAATGCCCAAAAACACACTAATGAAGATACTTTTCTCTCATTAGGAAACTTGAATCCCCCTGATACTCAAACCCTGAGATCCCTTCCCAAATCCACATATATGGGGGCTTCAGTTGGATCTTCCCTCTTCCAACTAACTACACTCCAAACACCATCCCTTCGGACTGTGAGATGATACCCTGGGAAGTGCATGCTGACACCCAATAATGCCCTTGCACTCCTTGTGCACCAGTACATGCAAGTCAGCACTGACTATGTGCCAAGCTTCCAACCCAACACCTGACAGTCACCAAACTCTTGTAACTCTTCCAGAATCCAATAGGGAAAGCAACTTTTCTGTTTTACAATTGTTGGCCATAGCACATGAAGCAAAGAGCATTTCACAACATTTGAGGATGGAGAAAGCACCAGTGAAGAAAAAGGCGTACAAAAGTCATGTGACAGGTTCCTCTAGAGTAGCATTTACAAGATCATTGATGCGTGGGTATGATGCTTTCTCATCCAGCTGGTTCTGTGCCCATATCAACATCTTAAGAAGACTTGGTAGCTTTGGATCTGCACACAGTGCAACCAAAAGACAAGTTTACATTTGCAGACTGTTTGCACATGTTCAAAAGGAGAGAAAATATTGGGCATACTGAAAAAAAAAAAATTCAAGGTAGAGACCTTTCTCATGGCTTTGACTGGTCAGGATGGCAGCATTCAATTCACTAGCAGTCTTTTGACGTTGTGAGATGTCAAGGAGCTCTCCTACTGGACAATTCACGGTATCTTCAAAGGCCAACAAGGCCACTGTGCGCTCCAATTCCTCCAGAAATGCATGCTGCAGCATATTGGACAGCCCCCCAGGTTGCTAAGGGTTGAAAAGCATCAAGGGCCATGGGAGAGAGACTGACACACACAAAAAAAAGAACTCACAAGAGAAAACAGTTTTCAAAGCACAATGCCACTTTTTTCTCTTTAGTGCAAGCATGTTATATCACTGCCTCAGATCTAAATCTCTGTTCCATAACCAAAAAAATGCACATAACATGGGTATTGCAGGCACAAACAGCCTTTGCACAAAAGCTTTTCCAAATGACCTTTCAATTCAACAAACCACAAATATGCCCCCTCATCATCCTCTCTGTGTCCCAACATACATTTTCTTCTCCACGAGGTGCAAGTTCTTCCTGGGCAAACTCCAGAGCCTCTTCAACTTGGCCACTACGGATAAGCTCAATGAGGCGTTGCTGCTGCAAGTGGAAAAATAACTGGGGATTCGTATCCAGTATCTGTCATGCCCCACCATATTGTTGGAGCATATTTGAAACAGAGCAATTCCAAAGGAATGGGATCACAGCAAGTAAGTCACCCCAGGAAAAGAAGCACACAATCAACAAATAGGAAGTCAACAATCAGCCCAATGTATTGACTGGATATGTAGTAAGCACTGGAACAAAAAGAGGGACCCAAGGATACAGAGTGGTACATTCAGAGAGGGTGATGATCACCACATATCATGTCAAAGACAGATGAGAACAGAGACAAACCTCTGGATTCAGGTCATTCACTTTCTCAATGGCATCTTCCACCTGGCCACACTGTACAGCTTTCCGCACTGCCATCCGATCAGTGATCGTTCCCAAATCTATGTCTGCTGTTTATTACTCAGGAAACAGGGTATCATATATTTTCTCCTTGATATCATGACTAATTATGATGAGCAGATCATGCCACATTCAGTATGAAAGAATCTGAGGGCCTACCAAGAATACCAGGCTCAGTGTCCACAGTAGTTTAGCCAACAAGTGCAGAAACACAAAATGAAAGGATACGTTGAGTTCCTGACTCCATCTGAAACTTTTCAGCAGCCTCTACATAGCCCTCAGTAACCAAGAAGTTCATCACCAATTTGTTCATGTCTTCTTTCATAATCTTGACCTCACTCAGTTTCTTTTCCCATTCTTCCTTTGTAATGACCTTCTTTGATGACGACTGGCCACACACACAGAAACATTAGTGCCTGCCTGCTCAACATCAATCCACATCACTGTCCTTCCTTCTCTGAAAACTCGAAAGCATGATCGGACTGTCAAAAAGATTTGCCATGCTATCTGTTTGTTATCCATGCCCATGATTCAATATGTGATCCCAAGTTTGTCTCTCATTTGGTAACCATGTCTCATAAATTGTGGTTCTTTATCTTCTGTTTCGCACTCTCAATCCCAATGAGCACAGTCAGGAAGACTGAATGTATTAGTAATGCAACCCAATAGTGCATGTATCCCAGCTCCTGGAGACACAGACAACCCATGGGTACCCAACACCAAACAAGCACAGTATGGAACATTTGTGATGAATAGACATGGCAAGGGTGATCCATGGCATGGCAGAGAAATAACTTTCCAACCTCAAACAGACACCAAAGCAAAGCTTCTACCATGAGACTTTCCCAGGCTGAAGACCTGATGAATACACTCAAATCCTTCTACTGCTCAAACTTTTTGACCTAGTCTTCAATCCGATCCTGTTGAGTCTTGATGACATTCATCTTCCAAAAACTACCTCACAAATGCTATCATTGTCTTATGCACTCTCAAGTCCTTGTGTATTTTCCAAATCCCTGAAAGAAAATCCTGAACCCTAGTTTTGATATGTATCTCCTCCACACACATAAAAAATAAAATGCATTACTTCTTCTTCCTCTGGATAACATTTGCTCACTTGCTTTCACCTGTTCATTCATGCACTTCTGCGACAGATTGCAAAACCCTCTTCTCCAATCAAAACTCCACAGCACACGTCATGGGGAAAGAGGAGGTGGGATGGAGCAAAAATAAATAAATGGGTGACCCGTAAATACCTCGCCTTTTCCCATGGCTGAATTGCTTTGCTTGAATCCTCCTTTCTCCTTCGATTCTCCCTCTACTCCAAAGTCCTCAACACGGCATGAAACCCTTCTTCTTCTTCAAGGGCAGGGAGATGATAACACACATGTAAAGACATGAAGCAGATTCAGAGCCAAGAAGAATCCATCACCCAAGAAGAAAGCATGATCACATACACAAACAAAACGCACGCACCTTCATCATCAGAGCTTCACCCCCACCCACCCCCATCCACAAAACCTACAGCAACAGAATTTAGGGTTTCAAAAAACCACAACTATAAAAAAGTTCTCAAAAAGATTGCTCAAGAGAAAAGAAATCATCTGGCAACATTAAAACACACACACACACACACACACACACACCTAAACGCCAAAAGAAAAGAAAAGAAAAGAGAAAAAAAACTAGCTGCTGCCACTCATGATTCTGATGCATTCACGCCAAAACATAACCTAACTAGCGTTTCCAATACACAGAAGAGGAGACAGATTATTTTTTCAAAAGGCTTTTTGTTCAAGAACTGCTTCAAATGCACACAAAACTTGGGTTCCACTGGCCACCACTTATGGTGATGTTAGTGATGATGATGATGATGATGATGATAAGTAATGGAATTTTTTTGGAGAAATGCGAAAAAGCTCAAATGGGTTTGCGACGAACATAACAAGTTTTGAGCGAGGGTGGATTTTGTGAGAGCAATTTACCGCATGGAAGTTGGCACCCGCGCGCGAGCGAGCGAGCGAGCGAGCGAAGAATGGATGCGCGCTGGGGCAAGCTGTCTCTCAAGCTAGCCCAACGGCTACGGCTTATGGAGTCGACGCAACTGGTCGCGGTTTCAAACCCGGGCGGGGGCGGGTACTTGATTGTTTCAATACCCGCCTGTTCCGGTCATTCGAAGACAAAACGGAACCAAAGAACCGCCGTGTCCAGATATTCGAGGCCAACTCTCGTAAAGAACCGCCGGATCCGGTATTTCAGCAGGTTCATGGAACCGCCGGATTCCATATATATATATATATATAGCCAGAAATCGAAATTGAATATTAAAAGTGCTATAAAATCAAGTGTTTTTTGGGATTTTCCATAGCTAGAATCCGACTAAATTTTAAGAAATCTCTCCAGATTTCTGTACATCGTTTAAGTAGGGTAGCCAAAAATGTAGAAGGATGTTTTTAAATGTTTACTTTCATGTAGCCAAAAATGTAAAAGGATGTTTTTAAATGTTTACTATCATGTAGCCAAAAATGTAAAAGGATGTTTTTAAATGCTTACTTTCATGTAGCCAAAAATGTAGAAGGATGTTTTTAAATGTTTTTACTTTCATGTTTTGCTTGTAGCCAAATTTGGCTAAATATTCCTATGAATGATCGCCACCCAACTACATCACAAAATTGACCCAAAAAAAACATTGCTGCTGAGTTCGAGTGTTTGTTTTAGCTCGACAAATTTTATCGGTCTTTTGACCAAAAAAATTTGTTGTAGGGTAAGGTTCTCATATGAGTGGGTTCTCTGGAGCGAGAGAGGGTGGTAGCCCAAGGGTGTTCTTGACAGATGGAGAACACACGAGTATGGGAACCTCCACTTAGGTGGAAAAAAATCTCTTCTTTTTGTTTCCTCCATTCTTTTTTCCTTCTTGTGTTTTTGAATTTTCCTGATCCATCCCATCAAAAACTCTTTCCATGGGAACACGGGAATGTAGCAGGATCTCCCGTGTTCCCATGTATAGCAGGATCTCCCTCACCGCATAACTCTCTAGGGATCTTCTGCTGGGGATCTCCCTCACCACATAACTGACTAGGGATCTTCTGCTGGGGGAATTCCCTCAAAATACAAAGAAAAATAAAAAGAGAGGTTTTTAGGGGAAAATGTGTTTTTTTATTTTTATTTTTTACAGTGGAAATTCAACAGAAAGAATTGTCAATTTTTTTTATCCCACAAAATTGGAAAATTAAAACCACCCTATAGATGCTGTGAAACTAGTCAAATTTACAGTTTTTTTTTTTTTTTCCTTCCCAATTCTGTGATATAGTTGAAGTGGTGATCATCCATAATATAATATAGCCAGATTTGGCTATAAAAATAAAAAACTAAAAAAAAAATCCTTTTATAATTTCTTGGTTATCTATCTACTGGAAACTTAACATAGATTCCAGTGAATTTTCTAAGAAATTAAATCTCATTCTCGAAATTGTCTACTAAAATCCCCCAAAACATTTTTTTGCTAAATCCCCATTTGTTGAAAATCTACTATAAAGGAAAAAGAAAAAGAAAAAAACACACTCACATGGAGTTGAAATATTGAAGGTAATCTCACAATAGACCTTTTTCTCACTACCATAGTACCTTGGCAACCTTGGCACAAATTATATTATTTTTAGAAATCCTAAAATTTTCAATCCTCCTTTTTTTTAATGAACATTTTTTTTGAAGGAAAAGGAAATTTATTTTGAAATAATCCAAAATACTTCAAAATTAATTCATTATTCAACAAACATGTGTTAAAACCACCCTTGTCCTACGATATGAAGAAAAGTTATAGTAACATCACCAATTGTGAAAACTTGTAACCCTAAATAGGGTTTGGGCTATATTTGAACAATGGTTTTTTTGGGAGAATTTTCACACTATGGTGACAAAACGTTTTAGAAATTTTCATTTTCTAAGTGTAAATTTGAAAAATATTGTGAAAATGAACAAAATCCTCAAACTTTCAAAACCACCAAAATTGATTATATATATATAACCCCTCAAGTGATGATGATAGAAGTTCAAACTTGAAATGTTCAAAACCTCCAATTTTAGTTTTACTATTAAAGATCATCCTAGTTGTAGTTTCATTTTTTTTATTAAAAGAATTAAACCTTATTCAGATCTAGGATCACAAATGCCAGGTGATTTTTGACATCAAGTCTTTTTTATTTTTTATGTTTGGCTGATTTTTACTTAATGGTTAGTGTTGGATAGGTCTCAAGTAATCTATAGGTTAGTTTCCAATTAATTTGAACTAGTCTAAATATGTTCCAAATTTGTTACATTCTACAACACATATGAATGTTGGGAATACTAAGAACTGCGTAAAGTAGGTTTTTTGACTATGTTGAATAGGTTTAAATCATGTAGATTGCCACAACTAGGCAAGATTCTCAAAAGTTTTTACTATCACATTTCACCTCTAGCAACACTTTGGTTCATTTCTTTACTACATGATAGTTAGTTCACCAAATTTTTTTAAATGTCCCAAAAAAAACCTTGGGTTGACTATATTTTAATTATACATGTGTATGAACTTAATTAATCAACTCTTAAATTTAATGATGATAAGGAGATGATAAAACCTAGTAAAATGCCAAGTATCTTATTTGTTATGTCACACTTTGTTGAATTGGAAGGTAGTTATGTATGTGTTGGATATGTTGAGAATATTGGGTATACTTGAAAAATAACATGTTGTAATGTGATGGAGAACAATAAAAAGTTTAGTTCAAACCAATGTGTCCATTTATACCTTTAAATCCATACATGAATTCAAATATCAATGTATCCATATCCAAACAAGCTTACTACATATGCTAACTAATCTCTATGGATATTTGAAATATATCTTTAACATCCCTCTATTCATATTCGTTTCTTAATGGTATTATGTTTTCTAGATATAGATAATGGATTTATACATATATGCTAGAAGTGGTTATTGGTTATTTGAATGTCATAACTAAGGTTCAAGGGCACAACTCAATACACTCAAGTTTGTTAGGGTTTAGGGACTTCAAATGACCAAAAAAATGGAACAATCATATTCAACGTCATTGTCTTGGTGTTCATTTGATACTCCATCATGAAGTGTTTGACATTTTTGTGTTCTTTTATTTTCCATCACCATGGTGGTTTTTTTTCTTTTTTCCCCCTTGTGTTGTTTTGTTGTGTAGTGCATGTTATGAAATGTGGATGTGCATCATTAAAATCTTCTCACCTAACAATCACCTACTTCTCATGCTCCCTCACTACACAAGTAGGAGGCCTTTTCATCATAATCCTCAATTGTGCATTACTAGTCCTCTTCATGTGGTGTTGTCTTGTTGCCCAAGTGCATCGTGGTGTTCTTCTCATGACCTTTTGTTGTGCATTGCTATCTAGCCTTTTTTTTTCCCCCTAGTTTTGTTTTGTTATGCATACTCACCATGGTGTTTTTTGGGTGATTTGTTGTTATGCATCACCTTCATTTTCTCCTAACGCACAAAATTATAATTTGTCATGTTATTCTACTATACAAGTTAAAACATCTTCATGTTGTTTTTTTTTATTGTGCATCACCATGGTCTTGGGTCTTTGTTTTGTTGTAGCTTATTGTGATGTCCAACATGATGGGAAGCTTTTTACTTGTGCAAGTAAAACCTTTTCATATCATGCTTCTCTAATGTGCATCACCATGATCTTGGGTCTTTGTCTTGATTTAATTTATTATTATGTCCAACATGATGGGAAGATTTTTATTCATGCAAGTAAAACATCTTCATGTCATGTTCCCCTATTGTGCATTGCCAAGGTCTTGGGTCTTTGCCTTGATCTAGCTTATTGCAATGTCTTATATATGGCTACACATCACCTTGTATTTTCCTATAATTTGAAATTCCAACACTTGAGTGTGATTGTCTCCTCATCATGTAAGGCATCTTCTCATTGTGCTCATGTATAGTTCATATTTGTAATGTTATTAATTGTCATGATTTTATGTTCTTAGTTTTCTTATAAAGTTCTTGTGTTGTTCATACACGTGCAAATCATTATACTTTGTTTATGGTTGAAGCAAATGTTTGCGTGGTTAAAATTGTTGGTGGGGTTGGAGTATATATCTATACTATAAAAACTTATAACATGCAAGGCAACATGTTAGATATTGAGATTGTGCATCTACAAGTTAATTCTATTGATCTTGAGGTTACTTCAACTTGGAATTATACAAGCTCAAGTTACATTGTAGAAACCACATTGGTGGACATCTATTTGTTGGGTTTTTTCATGTCAATGATGGATTGCCTATTGGATTGTGTAAACCCACAAATGTTATAGTGCATTCTTTACAAATCATAATAAGTTGTTGATGATGTTCTATCTCAATGTTTTATTCTAAGGAAAGGTCTTATAAAATACATGGATAATGGGGTCATTCCTATCAAAACCCATGTTGACTTTGCACAACCTAGATTATTTGCTTAAAGGAAGTTGGTCCTTGCTAATTATATTGTTGAAGCAAATCCTAGTTGACAATTGGAAAAGAAAAGGTTCAAGCAAAGTGGACATGTAATCACATCATTTTTTGGGCCAAAAATCCCTACAATAAAAGCAACGAGGTGTAATAGAATTTTTTTTGAAGATATATGTTATATATTTGTAAAGGTTACATCCCACTTTCAACTTGCAAAAATATTTGGCTACAAAGGTTAGTATTACACCAATGCCCCAATGTTGTGTTTCTTTTTTGTTATACTTTGGTGGAAAAATTGATTCATGTGATGGTAAAAAAGACTATGGATTTGCAAATGTTGCCCAATCTTGCATCTACAACAATTGTGACAACAAGTTTTGATCTTTAGATGTTTAGAGGTGGAGTGGACACATTTGCTTTGGTAATAAACTATTTAAATGAATCTTGGATCCCTATGCATGTTAATGTTGGTTTGTTTGAGGTAAATGACAAGGTTTTCCATGGTTGGGCAATTGCAAGCTTTATTTCAAAAGTTTGCTCTAATGTTTCATGTGGTTGCTTTTGTGAAAGATGAAATCAACAACTTGATATCTATGGTCATAATAGTATGTTTTATTGTTGATTGTCATCCTTTGAAACTTTAGCAAGTTTATGAAGGTACTTGTTTTGGTCATCTCATGTCCAAAGCATGCCAATATGCTACAAATGATGACAAGGTTGTTATAGGATTGAAACATGTAGTGTGAATAATGCTCAAGCTAGTTTGCAAAAAAAATCACATTGACAAAAAAATTAAGAAATAGGAAACATGTGTGGGAAAATGCATGTGTTGAAAGCACTTGTAGCACTGAATTAAGAAAAATCTATTAAATTAAATTTTATTATAAATTGATCATGTTTAAAAAGACATGAGAACTCAACAAGGCCATTATCTTATGTTATGAGCAACAAAAAATAATGTTTTACAACAAAAAGTTCGTAGGTTAAGGTGTGGGAGGCTATAGAGGCAATCACAAATGTTTTAAACCACGTTGCCCAACTTGTGTGATGAACCAATCAAGGGGTCATTGGTTGTTATCTAATGCCTTAACTACACCTATTGCCCTAATAGTCTACATGGAAGCTAAATTTGAGTAGGTTTCTATTAAAGGTAGAAAAATCTTTCTAGACTAGTTAGTCTTATGAACTTCTTAGTAGTTAAGTAGTTATTAGTTGCAAATACATTTACCATCTTTTAGGTTATGTGAAAGGTGAAGTCATTAGGTTAATTAACCCATGGGAATGGGTGATTGCTATTTTTTCACCAATAAATTAAGAGAGATTTGTGAAAAGGTTAGATAAGGATTTACTTTTGTCGGTGGAATGTGGACCTTGTATGGTTTACAAGATAAGGGGATTAGGAGGATTTTTATCATTTCAGTATGAGGAGATTATTGAAGAATGGAAGAAAGGTATGTTGGAAGGAAGAACAATATAAAGGAATGTGTAAAAGTTATGGAACTTGGTTGTGTTTTGTTTTTTGTTTTTTTTTCTTTGCCTTTACTTCCCCTTTAAAATGATAGTAGTGCATTTGAGTTTGATGTAGAATATTATAGCTTTTAAATTTTATTTTATTTTTCTTCCTTTGAAACATATTCTTTGGAAATGAATAGTTTGTTAAAAGGTAATTGTAGTAAGATAATAGGTGTCATGAATGCCAACACCGTGGAGTTGATTCATATGAATGCTCATTCAATGACTTGTAGTGAACTTGTATTTAACTCCTAATTTAATTTTAGATCATTGTCAGTTAACTTTTCATTCACTTCCAACTAATTTTTAGTTAATTTATAATCAAATCTTAATTCATTTCTAATTAACTCATAATTAAATCTCAATTCACTTTTAATTCATTCTGAATTAAATCATAATCCACTATTAGTTCCCACATGGATGGACATGGGCCACATGTAGGTTGGAAGTCTTTTAAAATGCTTCATTGAATTAGGTGCCCAATGGGTATAAATAAAGGTAAAATTTCACATTACCTTCAAATTTTCAACACCAATTTTGGATATATTTTCTTACATCACAACCTTGTTTTGGTTTTTTTCTTATTATTGTGATAAAGTTATATTGAAATCTTGTCTTGCACATGTTGTGTTCTTGTTTCATGATTTGGGGTTTGAAATTAGGTTTGCCCTTGTTCATGTTTTGAAAAATTATGTTGTTTTAGTTGTCCTTGTGGCCATGATAGTAAGAAATAAATTTATGTAAACAATTGTTGGAAGGTAGCAACTTTAATAGAGTGGAAAAAAATTATGATGGTATTTTTGGTTGAAGGAGGTACATTTCAAAGATTGAAAGGTAGTTACCTTCCCACCCCCCCCTCCCATTTTTTCATTATGGATTTTTCAATAATTGACATTTCTTCAAAAAAAATTATTGATTTTGGATTGAAGCTAGGATTACCTTTTTGAAAGCAATCCTCTTCATGTTTTGTGTTTGCACTTTGATAATTCATTTTTTATTTGATAGCTTAATGTTTTGATAATAGGAAGGTTGTTAGGTCCATAGTTATGTGATTTCAAATGGGAGTAAAGTTTTAGATGAATTTCATGTTAAACTCTTCCTCTTGTAATAGAACATGTGCTAGGAAATTACAAAAATGCTAAATCCATTTTTAGTTTTTTAAAAATCTTATGATTCAAATGAAACTTATAACATGTTTTTCATAATGTTGGATCCTCAATTCAGACATTTATGTGTTATGAAAAATTATGTGGGTTGTAGGAATATAATTCGTCTTATTGTTAAATATGATTTGAAGGTGATTGTTGCCATTTTTATGAATTTTTTTAATCAGTTAAACCTTATTGTTGAAGAATGTGAAATTGATGAACTTAATGAATAACTCAAGGATGATTCTAACATATTTGATGTTGGAACATTTGTGTACTAGAGAGTTATCTTTGTTTAAAAAATTGCTTGTATTCCTAGCTACATGTGAAAATCCCCTTGCTTGGTGGCACATCAATGAAAGGCAATTTCCAAATTTGCATTATTGGCCAAACATTTTTTTGGCATTTTGAGTCACAAATTAAAATAAAATGAGTGTTTAGTCTTATTGGTGTGTCGACATTTTTGTGCCATTGCCATTTACAAGTAGAGAACCTTGATTGGATCATAATTTTGGTGAAGATTGGTTTAATGATACATGCATTCATTGTAAAAAAGAAGATGGATTTGAAAAAAAAAATGAAAGCATAACCATCTTTGGTGGAGGACAACTATGATTTAATTGAAAAAGTGGATTACTTGGAGGAGTTGCATATAGATGATGATTAGGGTTCTTGAAGTGGTGTCATATGTGGGGTTGGGTGGTTTGTGTGGGGGTGTGGTTGGGACAAGCAACTTACATTACATTGGGCATAATTCTGTAAAAAATAAAGGTTCAATTCCCCTATAAGTTTTTTTTTCATGGTGTGTTTATTATGAGAAATCATGTTCGTCAAAACTACACTACTTTACAACTAAAATTTTAAAAAAACTCATATACAACTATTGTGCAACTATCCCCCTAAAAATATGATGTATTAATAAATAAATTGCCATGTCAAAAAATCAGTTAGTTATATTATAGTTACATACATATGCAGTCAACCATGTTTGACTTTTTCAAAAGTTGCATTGTAGTTGCATGTGGCAACTACTTAATTTTTTTTGTAATTATGTCATTAAAGCAAAAATATACCATGCAGTCATGCCATGTGCCCACATTTCCACCACCCAATTTGAGATACATTTGCAACTAATTTTTTATTATGATTCCCATTAATACAATTAATATGATCACTAGTGCGCCATTACTAAAGTACTATTATTGAACTATGTTATGACTATAATACAACTACTTATAACTTCATAAAGATACATATTCATCAATTATTTATATCTTCATCATATGTGTTTCATATTCAGTGATTTAAAATGCTATGGGAATGTTACCTCAAGTTTTAAAAATCATTTTTGAAGTGCAAACAAAAAGGAACAATGAAAAAATAACAAGAAGGTAAATAAACTTTCCAACTTATAAAACACATAATATTCCTTTTTTTTTTCCTCTTTGAACCCTTCCTACTTTCAAACTTCATAACTTTCTTATTTTTTATTCATTTAAAATAATTTAAAGTGTTATAGGAACATCACTTGAAGTTTTATAAATCATTTTTGAACTATAATAACAATAAAACAACATACAAGGATTTTTTGAGGTGTTTGGGAACTAGCTTTTGTAACGTTCAATGGTTTTTTTTGAGTTTTTAACCCCCTTCATTTTGGGGGGCCACAATTTTTTCAATTATAATCCTTTTAGATGATTTTTAATGGCCCAAAAGCACCAACATGAAAAGTTCAAATTTTGTTTGGACACCAAAAACAATGGAGCCTTCTTCTTGGATCTGGTTTGCCTTGAGCATTTAAATGTCAAAGTTGCAACTTTATTATAAGTTGCAACTAAGGAACAACTAAAAGATTTAACCCATATGCTTTGTCTTTGTCTTTGAATCCCATGTTACAAACTATATAAAGAAGGTTTGTTCTCTTATATTTTCATATTAAAATATAAATTCCATTTTGGGATGAGTTCAAAATAGCTTAACCTAAAGGCAAAACACAAAATAAAAATAAAAATTTCATGGCTACTTTTTAATTCACTCAATCTTGTGCTTTCCTACCTACTTATCTACCTACCTATGGTTATGTATGACCTACCTAGCTACTATATATATATATTCCAAGATATAATTTAATATGCCACAATCTTATACCATCATTAATAATCATAATGAATGATGGAGATCAATATTTCAAAAAGAAAATAATTTGTATGTCCAAATTTTTTCATAGTGCCACGTGTCAAATTTTAATAGATGGATAAAAATCAATGACATTAGCATGACATTGTGGGTGTAGTTATAATAGAGTTGTATTGTAGTTGTAAATGAGTTGTTTTGACAAAGTTGCAATTGAGTTGCAATGAGTTGCATCATATATATAATGAATTGCAATTTTGCAACTCATACAATTTGTCTATTTACACTCATGATGTTTAAGTACAATGAGTTACAAATGCCCTTTGTAATTCAAAAATTGAGTTGCAAAGCCAATTGCAAAAATAACTCTTTTTCTTATAGTGGTTGTTTGTAATCTTGTATCTTGATTTGTAGTGTACAAATAATTGCATAAATATTTGTAATCATTCAAATATAAAATTTCAATATGCATGACCTTTGTATGTATTTGTAATTAAAAAAAAACTAAAAACCAACTTGTCGATAACTACCAAAGGCAAGAAACAATAATTGAAAAAATAATTATCTTGAAATGAAAATTGCAAAAAAAATTGGATATATATCTTCCTTTTTAGAAAAAAGAATGCTACATCCATATCTTAAGGTCACATTTGAAATTTAATAACTAGACAACACTAGTTTGTACATTTCAATAGATAGAGGAAAAAAACTTTGAAAAAATAATATATAGAAAGCTTTGCGGTGATAGTGAACAATGATCTTTAAACCCTAAAATTAACCCAAACCAATTTAAAAATATAACTAATCGGGTGTTGATTTCATTCCCAACCTAAACATTGAATGACAATTTTGATTCTTCCTAAAGCCCATATTGGAATTAGGGATTGATTGTTCATTCCCCAATTGGTGCCATTGTCATGTTTTAAGGTAGTTTTGGTTCTAGACTAGTTGAGAAGCTCACTTGGTTTGATAGATGAAAGCAAATGTGACTACTTCCAAACTACAAGAGATTGCAAATAGTTTCTCTCCAAGCTAGGCATTGTGAACCATAGCCTATGCAAGATGATGGTGTTTTGATAGGAAATACTTTTAAACTATATTCTTGTCTCATAGCTAACCAAGGTGGTTAGCTCTATATACTAAGCACTAACCATTCACGTGCATACTTGCCCTAATAGCACAATCGAGCATAGAACTCGATGAGGGTATTCAATGTCTTGTCATGAGAACCATACCATGGAACCAACCTTTTGTTAGAATTGGAATTGAAATGGAAACTTTGAAAAACAAAATTCTGAAGACATGTTCATATTCTTTAGGACAAAAAAATGATTTTTTAAAAAAAGTTGACAAGTAGGTTGAACTTTATAAATAATTAATCAATTTTAAATAATCATACCTAAACAATCCCCAATTTTAATTCATTGTAAAACTCCATGCTTATACAACTTCTATCTAATCTTGGAGAGTGTGTATAATATGTACATGAAACCAAGCTCAATTTTTAAACCAGCCCAAAGGCTTTTGAAATTTGAAAAAGTGTGCCAAAACTAGATTAACATGGTTTAATCTAACTACATACTTATTTAGCTTTTGGTTTCATACTTTTGAGATATGTATTCAAATTTGGGCATTTCTTTCAATGAAGCCTATGGTCTTTGCCTTCACTTACAATGTAATAACGTTGGCATTGGGTGTTGCATTTTGCATTTTGCAAAACACCCTGCATGTAGGTTAAAGAAAGAGGCGAAAACCCAAAATGAACTGTTATTGTTACCAACACATTTGTGGGTATTAATATTTTAGAGTTGAAAAACCAAATTTAAACCATTATGACCATTTTGGAACTTGACACCGTCCAAAATTGCATCAATTGCTCTATAAGCTTAAAAAATGCTACTTAATCCCATTCAAACTAATAAAAGTTTCAAACAATCCTTCTGAAAGCGTTTGCAATTTGTGCACTGCCAAAATGGTTACATCTTCTATGAAAGCATTGCACAAAACATGAACAAAACTTTTATGAAACCAACCAAAACATGAAACAAAAAGCAAGCAAACATTGTCTGGTGTGATGAGAGAAAGTACTGCAGAAAACCCTGGCATTATTAGTCTTTTATCAATTAAGGGATAACCTTTTTTCCATATACTTGTGCTTGCCACAAAGTTTAACACAATCAGTGTTAAGAGGGTAGCAGTGATGGGACAGAAGCAAGAATTGAGATACTACATACCGATTGACAGATCTGGTAAACTTCTTTTGTCGGGTAGGAAAAGAAAGATGTAATTTAACCACTATACACCTCCTCTTATGTGCCTCAGCAGAGTGCCCTGTTGAAGAGTTAACTATCATCAGGTGCAACTCCTACTGCTCTATTTCATCTGCAGTCATTGCAAATAGGGAGGTAAGCCTCAAGACAAGGAACCCCAAATTCTATGAGTAAAGAAACTAACAGAGACTGCTGTGAAAACTGTGACAGGCAAAAAGTCTCAAAATGTAAGCAACATTTATAGATTACAACCAAACCCATTTGCAAGGACTGGTGGATTACGATTTGGTAAAATGGAACTCAATCTGTAGGCGCTGGTGTAGGGGAACCTTGCCGAGCAACCCCTTCTGGATGTCAATCTGGAGCTCTCGAAGAGGAAGTGCAGCAAAAAATTCCTTGACAAACTGACAGCAGGCACTTCTCCCTATGTAAGTTAGGTCAGTTGGCAGTACAACTTCTGATGTGATTCCATCCAGGGGAGCTGCTTCACATTCTGAAGTCTTTTCATCACCTTCTTTGCAGACCTTGACAATAGCAAGAGACTCAGGGGACACAGCTTCCACCTTAGTCTGGGGCTCGGCCTGGGGCAAGCTTTCCATGACTGTGGATCTGTGTAATGAGGTCTCTGCATCAAACCGCAAAATGTAGGCCTGACTACCCCCTTCAGAAAGCCGTTCTCCCAATGTGTCAATAATGTAACAACCTTCATCCTCAACTTTCAGGACAAAAAAGTGGTCATTCCAGCTCACAATGTATATGGCAGGACCAGCTCGCTCCACCTCCTCCCAAATAGTATCAAAGGACATGGCATCTTGCAGGAAATTGCAAGAATCACTCACACCCTCAGGCTGGAAAAAACCAATGAAGGACTTTTCGGACACCACACTTAAAGGGCGTATAGCTGCCTCAATGACAGTATCCAAATCAAAGTGCTGGTCTGGAAATCGACCTTTGTACGCTTCAACACTGCACATGTTCCTCCATTCAGCAGAGCCGTCACGAATCAGCATATCAAATTCTGCCTTGCTTGGCATCAATGTAGGGTGCTTATGAAGCCAGTCTGCAATGACTGCCACCAGTGCAGTGCATGCACTTTCACCTGCTGCACTCTCACTTCGCTGGTCCAAGGAGGCAAAAAAAACTTCAGCAGACAGCTTGGTCTGTCCATCACGACTCACAAAATCTTTCCTTTCCCATGACCCAACTGTAAAGAGCTCCTCTCCAAAATCCAGCTGTCCGGCAACAACTGCAAGAGACTTGAGCTCACTTTTCTGGCGCTGCAGAACACAGAACATTGTCAAAACATAGTTTTCCACACAACTGAAAGCAATGGCCTAGGATCCTTCAACTCTTGAAGCTTTCAGCATATAACTGGGGACAAAAATTAAGCATTGCTTTAGGTGAAGCCAAGAAACTCTTTGTCTTCTAGTAGCCAGGACTATTGTCATGGGGCATGGCAGACAACAGAGTGGCCAAATCATATAAATAGTGAAGCAAATAATGTTAAGAACAATGAACACACCGTAAGCTCTGGTTGGTATGATGGAGAAGACTGACGACGATCCCAGTCTATTTCATCACCACCTTCTTCTCCATATGCTTTGTTCAACAAAGGCTCTCCACGGGTTCGAATAGACCTGAAGTTGAGCTTTCTTTTTCTCCAGGATAACATTCTAAGCAGAGATCCCTGTGGTACCAGCTCTCCAGATTCAGACATTGAGACCTCCTCTGAAGAAGTAGCAACTTGTGGGGGGCTTGTTGATTTGGACCGGCTGTGGATTGTCAAATTCCTGTCTGTCTCATTTTCCACTTCATCTCTGTCATGGGGAAGAGCTCCTTCCACAACAAGGTTCACCCCTACCAATGTTCCATAGCTTAAGGACCTCTCACAATGGTCATCTTCGACTTCATCTTCATAATCCTCCACATCAAAGTCAAAAGCAAAATCTGAGTCGAACAGATCCGAAGCATCCTGCAAACTCTCATCGCTTCTGGGAGAAAACTTCCCATCATCTGTGACATCACTATCCTCAACTTGTGGACTTTTCCTCCCTCCCCAACCCAGAACCTGTTCTCTTGAGAGCTCCTTAGAAGTTTTTTCTTTCTTTCCTGCCACCACATGGGTAATTCTTTCTGCATGATCCTCAGCCTCCCATGCCTGCGGGTCTCCAATGCATGCCATTGCTGGTGCCATGAACCTGTGCACACTCTCAAAACCTGCCTGGTGCATTGTGCGGAGTTCCACAAAACTCAATGTGACCTGAGACAACACAAATTTACACTGTCAAAAGTGTTCAACAAGATCAACAGCTATATGCAATAGCAAGGATCACTACCTTTCCACAACTCCTAACTACACAGATTGCATGTGGACAGAGTATCAAAACAAGAATGCTCATAACCAAGTGCATAAACAGAGAAACATAAAGGGGAACAGCAGAGGCAAAAACTCACCCAGAAAGTAGCTTCCAACTCAGAGCCTCCCATGTTGCACCTTAGAGGTACGCTCACAGACTGTTTGTTATTGCCTCCAATAGGAGCAAGTAATCCAACATCAAGAACTGCTGTGCCTGCTACTGACAGCTTGCTCTTTGCATGATCTTGCACAGCCTACAACCATCAACATAACAAAAGAATTAGAAGCAGTGACCACAACACTTGAAAATCTGGAAATGATGGAAAAAAATTCAGCCATGACACTGGGTTGAACACAAAACCCAGTGAAGAGAATGATCACAAAGAAGAAAAAGACAAACAGAAAAAAAAGAGACAAAGATGATGGAAGAGTAGAGATAACACAAAGTGACTGTTGACAACTCTGAATACAGCAACATCTGAAATTATTAAGAATCATCATCGGACATGTGAGTCATGCTGAGAGCATCTTCTGGCTGAGAACTGCTGCTAACAAAGTATAAATGTTTAGACTTTTTGAACAAGAGGCTTGTCTGATATGGGATGGAACTTGTGGGTTCTCTGACTGGCTATGAATCTTGTCTTTGATTTACGAAATCCTAAAAAATGATGCAACCTCAAGCTGATCAATGATAACATGAAGCTCTTGAACAAACTTGAAATGACTGGGAAACAGAAGAAAAACACCTGGTCTAAGGTGGAAAAAGGTGTGCCCAAAGGTAGATTTGCAGTTTTACCTTGCAAAGGACAAGGTAGACATGCCATGGCTGAAACATGCCAGTTTTTCCAGTTGTAAGTACACAGATGCTTTCAAACTCCTCCTCCCATACAACTTTACCACCTGACCCCACAGATACAGCAGTTGTCTTCCCCCTTTTCATGCTCCGAAACCGTGAACCCAATGCTCCCTTTGGACCCTTCCATTTCACATCAACATGCAACTTTGTCTCATTGAGCTCACTACTGCCCTGCACAATGGACACACCCTCAAGCCTATTCAAGGCAAGATTGACTTGAAACTTCTTTGAAACTGATGGCCGATGTGGCCATTGCATCACCTTCATCACCATGGTTGCTTGCTCAATCCGAGTTTTTTCTCTGCCACCACTCACAGCCTCTTCAAGATGCTGAAAGAATTGCCTTTCTCAATCAATCAATAACCTTGCCCTTGAAATGTCTCCAGCAATGAATTCCCTTGGCTGTGTCCTTTCTATGGGACTCTGCAAAAGAGGATCACATGACTTTCCCTTAGCATGTTGTGGTAACAAACATGTCAAGATCACATGTCTGAGATGATCGGTTGATTAGTGAGTTCCGCAAGCTTCAAAAGCAATGAGAACTGAAAGGCTTTTACAGGTTACCTCTCTGGATGGTGCTCCTGATCAATCCTGTACACAAGGTCTGTGGTGTCAAACAAGAGGGGTTTTGACCTCCTCGAGCATCTTGATGCTCTGCCAATCGAATGGTAAACTGGGAATAACAATTGAGGACTAAAAGACTACTCTGCTCCTGTTGCTGCCGCTGCTTTCTCCCAATTGCATCAAAGATTCTGCAAGTGACCTCTTTGGCCCATGCTGCCAAAACAAAGGAGGTCTCTCTCTTGAGCTCAGAAGGAAAGAAGCTACAGACAGATACCCACACCTTCCCCTTCCTTTTTCTGCTACTGTTTCTTGGCAATTATGAGCTTCACACACAGAAGAGCATGTGATCTTTCTACAGGACCTCCTTGGCAATTGTGAGCTTCACACCCCAGAAGAGCATGTGATCTTTGTTGTATAGGACATCGCTCCCAGCTACGAATAGAAAGAAGAAAGAGGTTCAATGCACAATGGCTGTCTGGAGGAAGAAGATCAGGATTCAGCAGCCAGCTACACTGTCAAAACTTCCATCACATATCCCCCACGAAGTTGCAGAGAAATCTGCAAGTCGCCTTCCAAGATCCCATCTCTGGAATGCATGGCATGCATGCTCCAAGAAGAAGCAGCTCCTCCCTGAATTGCTGCTACAAGAAACAAGAGTTGTAGAACAAACAGTGGGAGCGTGTGCAGAAGGAAAAGTTTGAAGAAGAAGAAGAAGAAGAAGAATTTGGTTTGATTATTGCACAAATCTTCCTTCCACGAATTGCTTGACACACTTTCTCGGAATTGAACGCCAGAACAAACAAACAAACAAAACACTTGCTGAATGCAAGCAGGCACATAGGCGCGAAAGTCGCGTTCTTCGCCTTCTCCACACCCACAAAAGAAAAGAAAATAAAAAAGAATCCAGTTGCAAAGTGAAGGAGGAGAAAGGAGGTGCAGCATGGGCCCACAGGAAATCCGCAACCGCGTTCAAACGGTGGAGGAGAAGGAGACGAGAAAAATGGAACTTTGTGCTAAACTCGTTGTCGCCATGCGCGTCGCGCAACAGTTGCCGCGTCGCAGCAGAAAAAAAAAAATCCCTTAAACCCTAGAATTTCCCATGAGCTTTCCCTTCAGTCACGGACATCCAGGAAACGGATTGAGGTCCACCGCCTGGCTTCTCCTGCCTTCTTTCGCAAGACCACGTTACGCGGCCGCTGTGGTCGTCGGTCGCTCGTTCGCTCGGTCGCTCGGTCAGTCTCTCCAGTCCGTCAAAGAACAATGGACGCAAAGAAGAAGAAGAAGAACAAACCGGAATTTTGCAATGGACGCAAAGAAGAAGAAGAAGAACAGTAACAACAACAACACCTTGTTGGATTGATGGAGAAAACTGCGATCTCTGTGAAGCACTTCCGTTGCTTCTGTTGCTCGTAGCTGCTGTGATTTTTGCGCTCCTCTCTTCTTCTTCTTCTTCTTCTTCTTCTTCAGCCAAACCCTAATGCCATATCCTAACCTTGAATTTTCTTATCTCTAGTATGTCTCTATTGTTCTTGGTAGCAGTCGGCATGTTTTGGATCTTTTGATGGAAAACACCACAACACATTTTGTGTTTCTTTGAAGATTTTTTTCTGTTTGGTCTCCCATTTTCTTTTTTTGGTGTGCATGCCATTCATGTTGCTCCTGCCATTCTTTTCTGGAGATGGGGATTTGCTCTTCTGTGGAATGTGCAGGGGTGAAAAAGGGAGTTGTAAATGGGATTTTGTTGTTTGCTGGATCCGTAATCATTCGCGCATGCTCTCTCTCTCTCTCTTCCTGTAGATATAGATGGAATTGATTGTTTGCTTGCTTGTGGAGTGCAGGAAAAAGAGAGAGTTGCAGCATTGAATGGGAATTTAGTTTTGAAGCCAAAAAAAATAAATTCTTTTCTTTTCTTGCATTTCTCTTCACGTCTTCTTCACACAGAGAGGGTTGTCAACACCATTGTCATATAAATTTGCTACTTTCAGATCAATCTACAACATGCCCAGGGCCTTGGATATTTTTGTTGATCAATTTTGCGTATTGTAAATCCATTTGCTGATCAACAAAGATTGCTGAAATACATGGCTGCTTCTTGATGATGATGATGATGATGATTCTGGTGGCATTTTGTAATGCAAGAGTGATGTGTACCTCCAGACTACTAAGTTGAGTCTTGATGACCAAGTAACAGGAGCAGAGGTTGATTTTCATCAAGCACACCTATGGTGTGGATTATTGGGTCTCAACTTCTTTCAATGGGTGTGGGGAGCAAATTGCCGAAGAAACTGTGCACTACTACCAAAAACAAATGGGAGCTGACCTTCCTTCATTCTTGTAAGTTTTATCTGCAGAACTCATGTTGGCCACTGAGACTCATTTGGGTATTTGTAGATCTGAAATCTCTGTATAACCTTATTATTGGGTTGTCATGTGTCTCAATTCTTTGGTTTTGGGTTGATGGCAATCATGAGCCTGAGAATGGAGAAGAAGTTCTCTGCACTTAGGAAAGATAGTCATTTCATTTGAATGAATACCTCAGCTACCCGAGTCGTGATGTATCGGTACTTATACACCAAGCTCTGGCCAGCTACAACATACATGCATACATACATGTGTGTGGAATGCTAGTTGCATTGTATCATTTCCTCTTCCTTCTCCTCCTTCCTTTGAATGTTGTAGACAGATCTTCCCCTAACTACTTCTGATTTTTGCTACCTACATCATTTCCCCTCCTTATCTACTTTCAATTTTCCTACTTGTAGTAGGTAGAATGACTTGGATTTAGTTCTTCCTTTGATTGTGTTTTCAAGGGTCTTTCTCTTTCTCTCTCTTCCTTTTTTTTTCCCCCTTGGCTGCTTGTTTCTCTGTTATATAGGCTCATCTCATATATGTTTTTCTTTTTGTTCAACAAAGTGACCTAAGTTATGATGATCATTTTTTAAAGGAAAAATGGTTCCCCTCCCTCTTAAACAACATTCTTCTTCTTCTTCTTTGCTTTGTTTTTATATTTTTCATCTTCGTTTTATCATCCCGAGTATGAGTGCACTTTCTTCCACTTTATTCCACTTTATTCCAAAGTGCAGAAGGGAAGGGGATTTTTGTTTTTCTCTCTTGTGTTGGCTCCTTTATTCTTGCAGGTTTTGCTCTCTGTCTCTCTCTCTCTCTTTCTCTTTCTCACTCCACATGGCTGTTTGATACCGGGAAAAGGCACAACACACACTAGAGGATCAGATTTTTGGAAGTAAGATGGGCGAATTGGATTTGATTATTCTCGAGCACCAATGGTAGCCAATTGCTGCATGAGCGATTGAAAGGTAATGATGTAGCATCTTTCACTTTATACCATGCTACCGCATCTACAGAGACTTTCAAATAAAGTTTTGCAACTTGTCAGCCCACCTTTTGGTTTGTAAACGCTTTAGAAGCAAATGCCCATGTTGTTTTACAAGCTTGGCTACCACAAAAATGAAGCTAGGGGGGTAACAATTGTCATGTGGGACTTCCAAAGGCTTCTTCTTGTGTCTTTTGATTGTCATTCCTTTTTCTTTTTGGGTTAGGAATCTTTTTTTCCAAAATATTATACAATCAAAGAAACAACATATAATCCATGTGTAGAATACTTTCCATAATTTGTTGGCAAACTAAGATTCAAAATCTTCAATGCAATGTGTGGGCCAAAATTGTGCAACAAAAACAAAAAAAAAGTGTGTGATGTTGTCAAGCTCAAATGCCCATGTTGTGCAAACGCTCATGCACATTAGGCGATATGCCAAAGAGGCCATTTCACCATCAATTAAGTGATACTACTAAGAGCTTGAGGATAAGTGACATAGATTTGTAAGGAATTGAAGACCTAGATATTGTTTAGCAATTGTCTAGTGGAATTGAAATGTCATGTGAGTTTTTCATCATTCGACTTTTCTTAAACCTAATTGGGAGAACATAGACGTTGGGTCTAATTAGTCTTATTGATGGTCATTAGACTTTGAAAACATTCCCATAGACCTATCTATTGTATTGGATTCACATCTTATAGAAAAATGTGGTTCTATCACACTCTCTTGATTACAACTCCCAAAGTTGTGCAACAACCTTTAAAAAAAAGTGTAATGTACAAATTTTGATGACATCTTGGAAGGAAGTTGCAATTCCATTGGATGGTAGGATGTTGAACACCACAACTCCCAAAATTGTGCAACAAAAAAGAAAAGTGTAATATATGGGGTTGATCACAACTTCAAAGGATTTGGGAACAAGGTCCATACCAATGCCAATTCACGTAGTTCAAAGCTTTATGGCAACAAAATCCGTGTTTCATACTAGTGGGGACATGTTTTGCCCCCACCATCCCCAAAAAGACTAAAAGAAGTGGTTCACTTGCAAGTTGCTTGGCATGCAAACATAAAGTGTGTTATTAATTTCAATGTTTACTTACAAGGTTGCAAAAGTCCATGCGAATTTGGATTGTGTATGTCACTTGATATTGACATTCGTGGATGGCCAAATCTTTCAAAGTCTATATTGGTACAACTACCAAGTAAATGGAAATGTGGAAGAGGGAGGAAAAAAAGGGTGAAGGTGAGGCCCCACTAATCTATCGGTCAACGATCAATCTAATGACCATCTATGCATTCTACAACTTATGACATGCAATTCCATCCTCTTCCCTATATTTTTCTACTTTGCTTAAGCTTTTTCTTTACACCATAGTTCTTAAAAGTGTCACAAGTTCAAATTCTTTTGTTGTATCCACTTTTGAAGAACTCATGATAGACGGTATCTCCATTTATGTTATCCATCTAGTATTGGAAAATGTAATTCTTGACTTTTATTTTTTAACATAATGCATTTTGAATTTCATGCCTTGGAAACCTTTTAATGTAAGTGTTCCAAAAAAAATTTGCAACGAATTATTAAGGTGACGTTTGCTTCAATGTGTTACCCAAAAAAATTACCAATTTTGTCATCTTTTGTCTTCTCATTGTTTTTTTCTTAAATTAAAAAATGTTTATGTTGTTGTTTTTTTTGTGTTAGAGATGGAATAGTTTAAACATTGTTTAATCATCCATTCATTGTATATCGACCAAAATAAGTTTAAGCAAATTTTTCAAATGGTTGGTTTTTTTCAAGTATGTCCCCCATTTGAAATTGTCTCATTTTGACTTGCGATTAAGGTCTAGGAAAGCCAACCACACATTTGGCTTTCACCTTTCCAAGTTTTTTAAAAAAATATTGAAATGATCATATTATATGCCATTATAAGGTTAATCGATCTTTTTCCAACTTTGAAACTAATGTGTTGAACTAAATTATAAAACACTTAAAAATCCAAATTTTACCATTCATAATTTTTTATATCATTATCTTGAAGTTTTGTGTAGTTTAGTAATTGTGTTGAGTTCCTTAAAAATACACCACATTGGACTAGAGACTAAGAAAATATGTTCACTTACATACCCAAAAAAATTGTAATTTCATAAGGTCGCATCAATTGTAGATATGTGCAACCACACCCAATGCTTATGTGCATTTGATTGTTGTGTCCTGAGATTTGTCAAAGCTAAATGTTGGATTCAAATCAAGTGTTTTCATAATAGTTTTGAATTTTAAATTATAAGATTGAAATTGATGTTATGTTGTTCATCAATCAAATAAACTTTATGTAAATACTATAGGTGGTCAATTTCAAGCCATCCACATTACAAATGACTTAGAAAAACAACATGATGCAATTCTCATTATAAACCAAATTTTAAAAATTAAAAATTAGTGTGAAGTTTTAGTTAGTGACCATCTTGGGGTTGTGAAAATTTAAGGGTCAACCTCTTTCATAATGAATAATTGCAATGAAAGTTTGACATCCAACTTGTCTTCATTACCTTGAACTTTTTTTAATGTATATTATCAAAAATAAATTAAGTATAAGGAAGGAGAACCTAAAAAGGCATGAATGAAAAGGAATTTGATTAATGAAAAAAATTAGTTTATGAAAATAGATTAGGATAAGTACCAATGAAAGGATATCAACTATCAAAAATAGTTGAAGGAAAGAGTCCCAATAACATGTTTGGTTTCAAACCAAGCAAACCAAACTAGTTATCAAAAATACCTATTTGTTGGCAAACATGTTTTATAAGCTTATTATGTGTGTTTTGGTCATGAGCAAGTCAGACATGATGAATTTGCAAAGCTTATTTTCATCGTGTGATGAACTATGAAAAAAATAAATCCAAGGAATGGCCACAAATTTGCCTATATAAATAAAATTATATGGTTACAAATTGAAAGAGGAAATGAGAGAAATTTTCACAATGGGAAAAATGAATTGTAATGTTTAATCCTATGTTGATTATTCTAGTGAACCCACCTTGGAAATAAGTAAATAAAGAAAGCACAAAATTATTTGTTTGTCAAATTACTAACATTAGTCATTGTTTTGTCATCAAGATCTTCCGTAGCACTCAAGTTCACCCAAAACTATTATGTAGACTAAATATGAAGCCAATAGACTTTTCTTTGGTTTATTTTTCATTATCGGGGTTTGGATGAATGCAAAAATGTCTTTACAAACTTGAATCTTGTCAATTGCAAGTAAGATGCAAATTTTTTTTCCCTTCTTATGCAATGGG
>Ga0209208_10001375_pt1 | contig 34038 bp, 21 predicted proteins | sample S1TSphfallax_3_FD_187694 | JGI IMG/M metagenome (GOLD analysis project Ga0209208, IMG submission 187694) | Host-associated microbial communities from peat moss isolated from Minnesota, USA - S1T2_Fd - Sphagnum fallax MG (SPAdes) (version 2) | ecosystem: Host-associated > Plants > Peat moss >...
TAGAATAATCACCAATAGCCATTAATAGAATAATCACCAATAGCCATTAATAGAATAATCACCAATAGCCATTAATAGAATAATCACCAATAGCCATTAATAGAATAATCACCAATAGCCATTAATAGAATAATCACCAATAGCCATTAATAAAATAACCACTAATAGCCATTAATATAACAACTAATAAGAATCACCAATATCCACTAATAGAATATCTATTAATTACCATAAATAGAATAACCACAATAACCATAAATAAAATAGCCACTAATAGCCATTAATAGAATAACCACCAATAGTTATAAACAAAATAGTCACCAATAGCCACTAATAGAATAACCATAAATATAATAGTCACCAATAGCCATTAATAGAATAACCACCAATAGCCATAAATAGAATAGCCACCAATAACCATAAATATAATAGTCACCAATAGCCATTAATAGAATAACCACCAATAGTTATAAACAAAATAGTCACCAATAGCCGCTAAAAGAATAACCACTAATAACCATGAATATAATAGTCACCAATAGCCATTAATAGAATAACCACCAATAGCCATAAACAAAATAATCATCAATAACCACTAATAACCATAAATATAATAGTCACCAATGGCTATTAATAGAATAACCACCAATAACCATAAACAAAATAATCACTAATAACCGCTAATAAAATAACCACCAATAACATGTAATAAAATAACCACCAATAGCCATGAACAAAATAGTCACCAATAATCACTAATAAAATAACCACCAATAGCCAAAAATAAAATAGTCACCAATAGCCATTAATAGAATAACCACCAACAGCTTGTAATAAAATAACCACCAATAACCAAAAATAAAATAGTCACCAATAGCCATTAATAGAATAACCACCAATAGCCTGTAATAAAATAACCACTAATATAATAACCACCAATAACTAGAAATAAAATAGTCACCAATAACCATTAATAGTATAATCACCAATAGCCATAAATAGAATAGTTACCAATAGCCACCAATAGCCATAACCACCAATAGCCATAAATAGAATTGTCACTAATAAAATAACTATTAATGGTCATTAATAAAATAGCCACTGATAAAATAATTATTAATGGCCATTAATAAAATAGCCACTAATAAAATAATTATTGATGACCATTAATAAAATAGGCACCAATAAAATAACTACCGATGGCCATTAATAGAATAACCACCAATAATTATTAATATAATAACCACTAATAAATAGGTGACAATAACCATTAATAACCACCAATAACCCTAATAAAAAAACAACTAATAGCCATATATTAGGATTGCTTAGGATTGTCAAAAATAATCTAGGGTGAAATAATTTATAATAAATAAAAGTAACTTAAGGTGAAATAGATTATAATAACCAAAAATTGTCAATAATAACAGAAGGTGAAATAACCTTCAATAGCCAAAAGTAACTTATAATAACTACAAGTAACCTAAATTTAAATAATTTACAATAGCAAAAAAAACACAAAATAACCAAAAAAAACTTACAATAGCTAAAAACAACCTAAATTGAAATAAACTAAATAGCTAAAAGTAACTTAGAATAACCAAAAATAGCTTAGGGTGAAATAGCAAAAAATAACCAAAAATAATTAAGAATATCCATAAATAAGTGTAAATAATGTAGGGTGAAATAATTTTAATTAATCATAATCATATAATAATTGAAAGTAACTTAACATAGGTAGTATTAATATATTAACAAAAATCTTATCCATTTATTAAACTTTTTTTTTCCCAAAAAAATGGTCATTGAAATGTTATTGAATATTGTATTCAATTTCTTTTTGTTCAAATGATTTTAAACTTTAAAAAAAGAAATAAATGTAATTATTTACATTATTGAATTAGAAAAAAAAAAAAACTCAAAATCATTTCATTTGAACAACATCTCAATAAGATATGAATTTTCAAAGTTTATGTTTTTGTATTGTTTAAAATGAAGTATTTGATAAATATAATGTAATTTAACATATTACCACAACAAATGGGGTGGCTTGAGTAGTGACACGTGTCAATAAATCATTAGTTTAAAAAATCATGAAATTATCAATAATATTACATATTAAATAATTAAATCATAATTTATTTTACATGTTGGCTAGTTAATTAATTAACAAATGAATGGTTTAGTAAAATTGTATTTCACTTGAAAGTAACCTTGTTTCACTAGGTACTAGTGAAACAACTCATTGTCCGTGACAATTGGTCCCCATTCACTAGGGGGTTAAATAATTTCACTAGCTGAAAATGTCCAAATTCACTCAAAATCTAATGAAACCCATAGTGAACTAAGACGCATTTTGTAGTAGTGTGTGGATACCTATTTGTTGCAAAACTCAATGAAACATGTTATTTTGTCTGAATATGTACAATACTCCTTGAAACACAAATGGTTTAGCCTTTTGGGCTAAATACTACCTTTGGGATGTTGTAAGTCTTTCAAGCATCATTCCTTATAATAAGTATTCATATACATTTTATAACCACTCAAGTTGTAAGGTAAATAGGTGAACATCACAAGTTTGATCAAATATTCCAACATGTTCAATATGATTGGGTAGTGACGCAATCCCAAGTCCCGGGTTGAACCCACTTGAGGGTTCAACTATGTGTAGTTGCGGAAAGTTGGGACTTGGAAGGCACTCCCGACTTCCAGCACTATAGAGGGGTAGAGGGGCGTGCTAGAAGTCTCGGGATTAAACTAGGAAGAGGGACTAGAAGATCAAGCTTGAATCTGCATCCAAAACAAACCACAAAGTGGTTAGTTCACATTCGGGAACACCCTTGGGTGTTGGGACAAGCCACGGGCACTTTGACACACAAGACTCACCACGGCCCGGACTCGGGGGAAGCCACCACCTTCCCCCATATAGTATTCTCTGCAACGCTCCACTGAGGCTACATCCAAATGGCTTTTTTTCCCGGGACTCCTAAGTTGGAGTCCCGAAATTGTCCCGGTTGGAGTCTCAGAACTTTGGGAGCTCATAACTCCCGACTTCCAGGTCTGATCGCAACGAGGTTTAAACCAAAGTTGTAGCCCTCGTCAAGATCTTTCCAACGCCATGTTGCACTTTCAATTAGGAGGTCGGGAAGAGGTCGATTCCCGACTTTTAGTGGTCGGGAGTCAAACTGCCAGTTTGACTCTCGGCCCTTCTTTTGCCCATAACTTGGGCTGTAGATGTCCAAATGACCAATGCGAGGCCATTTTCGATATCTAAACTTCAAGACCTTTCCAATGACACTAAGAACGCCCCCAATGCAAGGTTTTTTGGGCCTTGCTGTCGAACTCTAAACATTCGGGAGTCCCGGAGGACTCCAAATCCCCAACTTTGGGAGTGTTGGGCTTCACCCCCACACTTGGCCAAAGTGGGGTTGTGACAGGTAGTCTACTCAATGCATCTGCCATTAAATGGGATCTACCAAGTTTGTAAACAATGTTGAAGTCATACTCCAAAAATAATAAGAGCCATCTAATTAACTTGTTAAAAACCTATGGCTTGTTGACTAAATATACTAAAACCACGTGATCCACAAAGAATTTAAACATGTTGCCTAACATGTAATGCCTAAATTTGTGTAAGGCATAAACCATAGCTAAAATCTATCTTTCTATAGTAGTATAATTTCTCTCAACATAATTAAGTAGTTTTGATGAATACATAACATGTTGATCTACTTTACTTGTTGGGTTTAAAGCCAATATTGCCCCTATTGTTAATTGAGATGCATCAATGTGAACATGAAACTCCAATTCCTAGTTAAGATTAATAAGTACAAGAACTTGAATGTACTGGCTTTTGATATCCTCCCAAGCAATTTGACATTCAACAGTCCATTCAAACATTTCAGATTTTTTGAATAAGTTGGTGATTGGTACCATAACATAGGCAAAATTCATGATGAAATATCATTAGAACTAGGCCATTGCATTGAAAACTTGAATCTCTTGAGGTGTTTTGGGCATTAACATTTTGACTGAAGCCTCTATCTTCTTAAGATCAAATGTCTTTCCCTCTTTGGAGATTATAAATCCTAATATAGTTTTAGAACATACCATAAATGCAAGTTTATCTGGATTCAAACTAATGCCATACTCTCTACATTTTAAAAAACATTTTTTGAATTTTGCCAAATGAATGGATAGGTCACTAAAAATAATAAAATCATTTAAAAATATTTTCATGTACAATGTATTCATGGAAAGTTTTGGCGGTTGCCCTTTGATAAGTAGGTGGTCCATTTTTTACCCCAAAAGGCATTACAACCCATACAAAAACCCCCCAATCAGTAACAAAGGCAATTTTATACTGGTCTTTCGGTGCAATGGAAATTTGATGGTATCCAAAAAAACCATCGAAAAATGTATAAACCTCATGTCCAGCTACAATGTTAATAACCTCATAAGTAAAAGGTAACATGTATGGTTCTTTCTTAGTAGCTGCATTAAACTTCTTAAAGTCCACAAAAATTCTAAATTTCCCATTTTTCTTAAGCACTACAACTATAGGTGATAGCCAAGTAGCCTCTTCAACATGTTTAATAAAACTTGCAACAAGCAATTTGTCAATATCTTGTTTAACAATGGTTGCATAGTTAGGATTTAATTGGTACCTTGCTTGATGAATAGGTGGTATCAATGTGTCTAATGCAATTTGATGTTGAGTGATGTTAGGTGGTATCCCTTTCAAATCCTTGTAAGTCCAGGCAAAGATGTCCTTGAGTTCCTTTAGTAATTCAATTAGTTGATAACTAGTATTAAGTTCTAGATCTACGTTGATTTTAACATGTAGATTTTTTTCAGAACCCAAATTGATCTTGGTCAATTGTTTTCACTTATGAAAGTAAGAATAGTAAATTTATCCAATGTGGGCCATGTTCTATCAATAACCCAAAATATCAAAAATATCATTTTTTTGAAACTTTTTACATTGTAATAAGGCATTTGATTTTTGTCCCATCGGTACATTTTGTTTATAATAATACTTAAGGTGTTTGTAGTAAAAATATCGCCAAAAAAAATTGTTTAAACATTCCTTATGAGTCCTTGAATTTTATTTTTTCTCAAGAGACAAAATTTTAGAATTTTTCCACGCCTGGGAAGGAATCCTAAAACTTGTTCAAATCTGACATGCTAAGCATATGTAAACACCTTGGTAATGTATCTATCCATAAAGAAAATCAAACTTTCATGTTAACAAATAAGAGATAATGTCTCTTGAAAAATAAGCTTTCTGGTTTTTTCTTTCAATACTTTCTTTCAAGGAAAATTTGGATTTGAGATCCAACTCTAAGTGACTGATGGAAAGCTGCACATTTTGTTGTAGTAGTGGCCATTATAGAAATTTATGTTTATGCAATTAGGTCAAGAATTCTTTTTTTCAAGGTTTTTAATGGTATTTTTTATTGTCTTTTGGACTCATCGATTTCTCACTAAGTGTTTCTAGATCATTCCTTGTCCTCCTCATGGGTTCCTATTCTGTGCAAATCATTGGGTCATCATTAGTCCAGATCAAACCATTTCCATTTGAAACTAGCTCAATGGTAGCAATGCAAGTGCAATTTTCTTCAACTATGAGTAGGCCAATTGCAAGATCAACAAAACTTTGCTCATTACACAAAACTAGGCCATCAAATAGTCACAATAAGAAGTTGGCCAATAAGACTGTTGTTGTTGCTCTTCATGATCATCTGTACTTGAAAAAAACCACCATTGCTCAAGGTTTTTCGACTTTCACAGCTTTTCAACAAAACTTGGATCCATCATGTGGTGTGCAACCAGAACAACAATCGGGGATGATGACACATGGAATTCAAAGTCTTGAAAAAATCCGAGAAAAGCTTGAAGCATTACAAAAGGAATGCAAGGATGTATGGGCCCAAGGTAATGAAACCCTAGACATGGCTTTCCATGATCACTGCTTGTAATAAATATTTATTTTAGTAACCTTCAAGTCAGATCGTATTACATGGGTCCACAGTCAATGATTATAATCCATGAGCCAACTACTTTGTTTTTATGAAGAGTCTCATAATAATACTGCGATGGCAACAAATAGTGAAAGGGCAAGGTTCATGAAGTTGATAGACATAATTGAACAATTAAGGGCACGTGCGGCAAAGGATGTCCAAATTGGAAATGAGGCAAATGCCCATGATTTGCTTCATGAGAAGCAAAAAGTGATGAAAGCTTTGGAGAATTCTAAAACCCGAGCCCAACTTTTCAAGGAACTTTCCATCAAACTAAATGTGGTTTAACATCATGACCTTTCCCTGCTGCAACCTATTCACCCAGTTTTTTTAAATGCATACCAAAATCTCTTTTTGCACATTGTCTATCACAAAATGCCTTTGCAATTCTCTCTTGTGACCTATGGTGATGTGCCTGGTGTTACCTCTTACTACTTGTAGTCTCCAAATTCTAATTTCCAATTTGCAAACATGCAAAACTTGTGATTAACAACAATACAAGACTACAAGATCTGTAGTTAATTGTGTATTTACGTACTTGTGTGCTGAGACTTGCACATAATTTTCATCAAGTAGTACCTAGCTTTGCATGATCAACACACAAAAATGAGTGTTAAGGTAAAGCTTGTTCATCACATTTGTCATTACTATCTCATGATGAAATTTTGGTGAAACATGCACACCTAAGTGATCACATATAATTCATGATTGTTCTTAGAACAATTGCTAGAAGAGGGATCACCCACCCTTTGTCTTTCATGGTCTTTCTAGAAGACTAATTGAGGTAAATTTAGATTTCTAGAAACGTAGAAAAGATTAGGTGAAAATCCTCTCATATCTTTGTAAATACATAGAGGGAAGAATGCCTAATGACAATCCATCATATTATTTTATCTTGAAACTGAGTCAACTGATTTGGAGTCTCAAATTTTTTTGTAAACAAAGTGGATGATGTTTGTGATTCACAAATAATTTTGGATCATGAAATATTGCATTCTAGTTTTTCTGACTTGCTAGAAAAGTGTTATTGTGGAAAATGATCCTGGTGGGACAAGTGATTGCATGTTTTTCTCTTAGTTAATCAATTTTTAATTTATTGTGTCCTTATATTCAGGTGTGATCATGTTGATGATAGGCAATTTCAAGAAAGGAAACATAATTAATCGCAACATTATCTTGTGCTCGGCTGGACCTGATTAATGAAGAGCCAGATGACATGAATGTCCATGTCATATCTTCAAAAGTATTTGTGACAATTGACAAAGGAGCCAGTTTTCAACAGGGTGACATTCTTTCCACCAATTTTGTTGTTGGGCCAAGTCTAAATTCATGCACAAAAAGTGAGCCTATCAGCATGGATGCAAACATGCCACATCTTGGGGTTCAGGACCAGTCTAATTTTTTTTTCTCATGGTGAAGCAATTGCAGACGAAACATAAGATGGAAAAGGACAATAAACAAAAAGCTTGCAGGAAGACCAACTCGAAGACCTGAGGGTGAATGACATAGATATGGTGGATGATCTACTAGGAATGTCTTTAGAAAGAGAGTTGAGAATTGATGGCATTGGAGGAAATGAACATGACTTTTGTAACAAGTCCTAGTGTTAATGATAGCAAGCCATTTGGTGTGGCACCACTTACCTTGCACATGAAAATTGAAGATCCAAATCCCATATTTGCTTTACAATATGCAACAACTGTTACATTTTCTATGAATGATACTGAATATGCCACAACATCTCAAATGTCTTGCACACATATGCCTGCCAACACTACTACATTAAAAGGGTGCATTAAATAATTTGATGGGGCCCATGTGTAGGTAAGAAAAGGAGGGTAGAGCCAAAGCATCACCATGAGCAAAGTGAGGTAGATTGTGTAGGGTATGAGAACATTGGGACTTTAGGCCAGAGTTGCAGTCAGGCATTTGGATTAGGTGTGACTACTAACGATCACATACCTGTAAGTTCACCTCCAACAAAATCCGACTCAGTGGTCAATGATTCTGATGGTGAACACAAGCACACAAAGGAGGTTTCTAGGTCAGAACATGGTGAAGTTGTCCCACGTATTTTGAAAGTGGGGAATTGCATGGAGGAAATGAACAAAAACAAAGTTCAGTTGATGGATGGTGTTGTCATGAGAGCAAATCAAGGTCTAATAGTAGTTGCACAAGTAGCAACTACACATGAAGTGGGTTTGTTGACAATGAAGATACACATGATGTAGAGGATGATTGGGAAATAGCCTTTGATGCATTGCACATGCATGGTCATCATAAAGGACCCATTTTAGATTGAATTTAGCGCAATGAATTGAGGGATTCACATGAGAGGAAGCCAAATGGGGTTCATCATCTAGATTTGTAGAGTGTTCGGCTCAAACTAAAGTCCAGGTATATGAATAATGGATTTGGGGGCAAAAGGAAAAACAGTGACAGGGCTTGGAGACTAGATGACATCTTTTCTAAAGCATATTTGTGAACAAGCCACATCATATTCAAGTACCCTCATAGAAAGTTGAGCATTATGCCTCTTATGATGGCAAATTTTGCTTGGCCAAGATAGAATACCACTAGTTTCCTAGGTATAAGGCATATAAATTGGAAGAACAGATTATAATGTCTAGTATATTTACTTGCATTGTGAGTTACAACTTTACTAAAGGTTTGGTGCCAACATATTTGAAATTCTCAGGCTCTTGACATTCGGGAAGTTTTTGGGGTTTGCAATGTTAAGAGTATGGGATGTCCTCCTTTATGAAGGAGATCGCAACATGTTATTTTGAAATGGTCTTGCCCTTATAGAGATCCATGGTAATGATAAGTTGTACTAGAATATGAGTTCACCCCCTTTTCATTCAGTTTTGGTGGAACATGGAGTGGCCAACCTAACCTAAAACTGAGTGATTGCAACATGAACACTTATGCTGCAATGTGACACTGGAAATGCAGTTGTAGTGTTGTAGTCTATAAATGAAGCCACATTTGATAGTAGTTAGTTGGTTCTAATTGCAGGCTTGGGTTTCCATGATGTTCATGAGGATCACCTAGAACAACTAAAAAATCATTCCCTCCCTTTTGTGCTTTTGGCACTTCATGAGAGGTCTTTGGAACTACATTTTTGGTGTAGCACAAATGGTGTTGCAACTAAGATAGGCTCTTTAGTGGACTAAGTTGTGGGAGGGACACCAATGATTCCAATGACTTCTATGTAAGCAAAACTAGGACATGTTTATAAACCTGGCTCAAAAAATGATTTAGATGTTTTGTTTCAAAAGTTCAACTTTAAGGATGACGAAGAAGTAGGAACTATTGATCTTCAGGAATAGGTAAAGTAATGTGATCCTACACCCACTTTAACCAACATGTAATTGACCTAGTGGTAAGTTATTATTTATTTATTACATGGGTAAGAGCTGGTTTCATTCAAATTTCTACACTAGGGTTGATTGTTTTGAAGGTAGTGAATGTAAGATCTATTGACAAAATCACGCCAAATATGTTTCAAAAGCTTGAGTTCATCAACATGGCATGATGGTTTTAAAAATAGACATTTTTTATTGATTTTATTTATGGATTCTTTAAATTGAGTGTTTAGGGCTTCTTAACCTAAGTGGAATCTTTTTTAAATTGAATTTATTGTGAAAAAAATCATATTTTAGACTTTCATGTTTTGTTTTTTTAACTTTTGCTCCTCTTTTATTATTTAGTTTTCTTTTTGCCTATGAAAATGTGACAAGAACTAGTAATTATTTGTTTCATTTAAATTGTTGATTGTGGTGTTTGCAAGTGGTATGGTTGAAAACAAAACTTTTTATAATTTTTCAGCCATATGGTTGTGTGTGCAACTAACATGCAACTAAATGTGTACAACATGAACACATGTCATAAAAATAATGATCTAAACTTATACATACTTGAATTATTATATTTAATATATCTACATAGGCTATGTATAATAATATTATGTGCCTTTAGTATTAAGGTTAACCTCATGCTAACTTAGGCTAACTTAAACTAACCTAGGTTAAATAAACAAAAAAGTTAAGCTAACCATGGCTAAATTAAATTAGGTTAAAATTAACCATGCCTAATTTTATTAGGTTAAAATATTTATGGCTAAATTAAATTACACTAAAACTAACCATGGCTATATTAATTAGGCTAAACTAATCATGGTTAAATTAAATTATGGTAAATTAAGTTAGGCCAAAATAATTATGGTTAAATTAAATTAGGTTAAATTATTTATGGTTAAAATAAATTGAACTATATTAATTATGGCTAAACTAAATATGGCTAAATTAAGTTAGGCCAAACTAATTATGGCCAAATTAGATTAGGCTAAATCATTTATGGCTAAAATGAGTTAAACTATATTAAATATGGCTAAAATATATTAAGCCAAACTAATTATGGCTAAATTACATTAGGCTAAATTATTTATGGCTAAAATAAACTAAAATATATTTATTATGGCTAAACTAAATTATTTAAAACTAAACCATGGTTTAAATATATATTGCAAAATTTTAAATTTTATTTGTCAAACATATTTAAATATTTTTTTGGCAAGTAAAACTTCTTGATTTTATTTTATTTGGAATATTTTTCAGAAAATGTAAATTTGATTAAACAAAACATTATTCATAATTGATTAATGTGATAATATTAAAGTTTATTATGAATGTTCATAATTATCAATTAAATGTCTATTATAATTATAATGATGATCAATTATATATATATATACAATAGGTATTATATACTTAAATTTTATTATTTATGTTAAAATATTAATGTAAATAGGCTACACGAATTAACCTATAAGTACAAAAACATCTTAAGCTAATTATTAGTTTAAGCAAAATAATAATGTTAAAATCATATCTTCATTAAGTAATTATAATTATTAAAAATATCCTACAATCATCTTTGAAGTGCAAAAGACAAGGAGTAATGGAAAACTAACAAGAAGAAAAACATGAAAAATAAGAAAAATAAGTTTTTTTCCAAGTTACAAAACGTGATTTTTTTTTTCTTTGGACCCCTCCTACTTTCAAACCTCATAACTTTATTATTTCTTATTCATTTTAAACGATTTAAAGTGCTATAGGAGCGCCAACTGAAGTTCTACAAATCATATTGGTATTTTAATAGCAAAAAAACCAACATGATAGAATTTTTTTGGGTGTTTAAGAATCGGCCTTTGTAGTGTTCAATGGTCTTTTTTGAATTTCTGACCCCCTTTACTTTGGGGGACCATAACTTTCTCATTTCTAATCCATTTTCGACGACTCTTATTATGTTAAATGTACCAAGAGGAGGGCTTCAAGTTTTGTTTGGACACCAAAATCAACAGAACCCTCCCCTGGCTGCTATACTCTAATACATTAGTTGCATCTGATGTGCAACTAAGTTGGTTGATGAAGTTTGCAATGGAATTTTTTATCCCATATCCTTTGGCTTCCAATTCTATTTGGCTCAGTATATAAGTAGGAGCAATAACTATGTAGTAATGAAACATAAAATGCCATTGGGGATGAGTGAATTAAAAAAAAACTTACCCTTTATGAAATGGTTAATCTTAAAAACAAAATTAGATTATTCTAATCTTACTTATATAGCCTAAACCTAGCTATGTTCAACCTACTTACATACCTAAGTAAGCCTATTTACCTAATAAGGTTTAATAATAACCTACCTAAATGGGCAACACGTGTCAACATTTTATTATACATAAATTAGATGATTTAGATATTATTATTCAATATTAAAAAATAGGTGGGCCTTAATTTCCACGTGTCACCATATAATTGGTGTTTTAAAAATGGACACATGTTAATTGGTCAATGAACGTTCCATGGTGTGCCACGTGTCATCATCTTAGTGGCATACATTTTAATGATTGAGATTAACCAATGAATTTTTAATTTTGAAAACACAAAAATAATTAATTAATGACACATGTCCATAAGTTAGTTGTCCAATTTAAAAACATGTGTCATATTTTTATTAGTTACATTATGATTACAAGGAGAGTTGCACATAAGGTGTAACTACATTTGGATTAGTATGTATGGATGAGCATGGATATTAACGTTGTATATACATGTTGCATATGTAGTTCGCATGCAACTGAATGTCATGTGCAACTTGTCTTATGCAACTACACAAATTTGTAGTTGCATGTGTCACATGCAATTGAATTTTAGTTACAAACGACAGTTATAAAACCCAAAATTTATAGTAGTGATATACACTATGTATATATTCACCCCATTGGATGAAACAATATATAATAAATTTAATCTTCATCTACCATCGAATGACGTCATCTTGATGTAATGTTTCATGCGACTATTTGTCGTCTACAACTTATTTTAGGCGACTATTAGACATTTAGTTTTAAAATGTCTCTTTCGATTAAAAAACAGTTGGAGACACCAGTTACAAATCGAGTTTTTTCTTTTTATGAACCCTAACATTGGGTTCATGATTAAGTGTGAATCCAAAGGCCCATGAGGCTAAGAGAATGTGCTTAGGGGTTAGACACACTCACAAATGGGGGAAAGTGCAAGGGATGAACCCAATGATTGCACCACTTGGGAGTCTCGGAGAAAAGTGACATTTGGATGTAGTTTTTGTGAAAAGGCATAGAGTATAGTAGGGAGGGGAATGGTGCCTCCTCCCAAAGGTTGCAAGTCATGTAAAGCTTATGCTCGAAGTTTTCCCTACTAAATTCACTACACCATTTCCATTCAACTTGCATTAACCACCCTATTTTTTCTTGGTTGTGCCAATTCATATCATCTTGAACTCTCAATTGTGAATTTGTCCTAGTCCCATCCCGAAGCTCTAGCATGCTCTCCTACCCCCAAAGTGTTACAAGTTAAGGATTGTGCCCCAACTCTTTTATTTTTTCATTGTTTTGTTCTAGGACCCACATTTGATTCTCTTGAGGAATTTGGGGGCGCATTAATTGGGGTACTAGTTCGATTAAGGTGGTTAAAGGAAGACATAAAAAATGATGCCAAAAACTAGTAACTATAAAATCCACATTTTTATTAGCCATCTATTTACACACAATTTAACCCAAAAACTAAAACTCAATGGCATAAACTAAGAAAAATAAATGTGGACATGGTTGATAAATATAAAATCTCTAAACTTTTATTTTGGTCTAAAATTTGGATTGAAATATAATAAAACTAATATTAACACAATCTGCTCATTTAGATTTATTTATAATTAGTTTCAAAATTAAAATCCAACACTAAAAGTATGATTTTTAAAAACATTAAAATAACAACTCTAACTATGGGGAAGAAAACTTTTCTAGATATCAAAACATATTTTTCTTGTACTCCATTAAAGCTCCATGTTCTACAATGATATAATGGCCTCTCATATCAATTTCTTCTCCAAAAAATATACCTAAAAAAATAAATCTTATGTTCTATTCAAATTCAAATGGTGATAGAAACTATGTAATCTAGCTAATAATTCCTTAAGTAGCAATTAAGTAGATTATCACAAGTAACTATTATGTTAACATTACCTCATTCGTACTCTAAATTACATCCTAGAATTTTGGATTAAAAATGTGTTAAAGAAGCTAAATGTTTTGTTGTTTTAGATCTTATGAGTCAAAAAATATATATGTATTTGGAATAATCTATTATGTCTATTTTATAGTGTGTTTTTCTTGTACTTCAAATTAAAGCAATATTTGATTTTCTATTGTATATAGAATATGTTTTTACTCTTTTGATGCTTCTATTAACAAATGTGCAATTGTTTGTTGATGGGTTGCATTTTTTTCTTGTGATTACAATTTTGTTATCACATGTAACTATTGTAAATATGTTGTGAGCTAAATTTGTTATTGGTGTTGTAACTCTAATACATGTTGTAGGTGTTGGTTTGATTGTAAATCCGATGTAATATGAGTATGATCTTATTGCTGCAACTTTGACACATGCTCAATTTAAGCATGGTGATCCTTGTGCATTATATGTTCCATAGGTTGTATCTTCTCCCATATTTTTGTGGTTGTAGATGCATAGCCATGAGAACTGAGTTCATGCAAAATAGATTCTATTTGTTCTAAAAACATTTCAACATCCTCTCTTTTAAGGCTATCCAAGATCTAAAAATAGATAGCACAATGTATACGAAGGGCATGTTGAGAGATTAAATTTCTCCACATCTCTTGGATTGTGGTTGCACTACTACAAAATGTGGGTGCAATTCACTAGTCCCCATTCACTAGACTAGTGAATTCACTACTTTTTCATTAGTCTTTGCTCATTACAACTAGTGAGATCACTTGGCGTACAAGGACACCTTTTGTTGTAGTGTTGGTATTTTGATTACATGAAGGAAAACACTCCTTCATTAGAGTTTGAAATTCGAGAAAAACATGAGTCGAAATTTCCTAAGGGAGTTAAAGCCTTGGAGAAGGAGACACCAACCAATAAAAGATTAAAAAGGGGGTAGGAGGAAGGGAAAGAGATTGATTTTGGAGTTTGCATAAAAAATGTAGGACAAGGAGGATGTTCCCATTCAATCCTAGAGAGAAGCAAAACTTGGCTTGGGCGTGGCATCTCTTTAAGAAGTTCCAATGATTTCCACTTGGACCATCCCAACTGAAGAATAATTGTGATTTTAAACCTCCATGAATTTTGATCTCCTTAGCAAAAGCACTAGAGAAGATGACAAGAGGAGACCACCCATGGTGTAGGAGCATCAAGTATTGGGAAGTGAATTCCATTGTTCACTCCCTTGTTGATTCCCATTTCTATTCATTATGAGATTGACGAATGTTTCTTGGGCTTCAATTTTTGCATCTTAGATCTAGACTGAAGTATCGCTAGTTCAACATTTAAGCATTATAGACTACATCAAGGAAGTAATTCCCTTTCCAGTCTTTTGACTTTTCATTGATATTTTTGAAGCAACTTTTCAAGACAAAAATTTATTTACCATGAGTATGTGGATTGGACATGAATCTTGGGTTTGAATTTTTGACATCGAATTTGAAGACCAAGAGCACTCGATTTTGGGTCTCCAACTTTTTAGATTGAAAGTTGAAGTCCAAAAGCATTCAAGTTTCGGTCTCCAACTTTTGGCACTAAAATTGAAGATCGGAAGCCCAAACATCTGGGTCTTCAACTTTCGACATTGAAAATTAAGGATCAAGATCCCAATGCTCTTGGTGTTCAACTTTCGACACCAAAAGTTGAACACCAAGAGTTTAAAGCTTTTAGAATTCAACTTTTAGTGCTAAAAATTGGTACCCAAGAGCATAGAGCTTTTGGGATTCAACTTTTAGCATCAAAAATTGGATCCCAATAACACAAAGCTTTTGGTCTCTAACTTTTGGCAATGAACATTCAACCAATAGTTTACATCAATTATCTATACAACTTTATTTCTTTTTTTTATGTTAATTGGATTTATCTTGATTTTTTTTGGATTAATTTGTTTAATCCGTCTTGTAAACAATTGTGTTTTCTAGGTTTCTTTTGAGAACAAGGTTGACCTTGTTATAGCATATGCACCATCCAGTTTCCTAATTTTGCACATCTTTGAGCCATTATCCCTCATTCCTCCTTGGAATAGGTGAATGGATAATTTATTGAGTCCATTATGTTTTTTGTAGACATGTTTTTATCTAATAATGGGGCCATCATTGTCATGCATGTAGATGACCCACGAGTGTTGAAGGAGATTTTATCCTTCTTAGAAAGCTACTAGTTGAAGTTTTGCAGGAAGTGGGTTGTTGTTAACTCAAGCCCCTAGATGAATAGTACGGATCCATCTTCTTAGGTACCACATTTTTTTTTTTTGCATATGTCTTCTTTTTTTGCATTCATTGAAATTTAAAATTGACCTGAACTTTGCCTTTTTCTTATGGACTTTTGTAATCCATGTCACCTTTTTCATGAAAGATCTAGCTCTAAGCACCATGCTTTCCTTAGGTTTCAAATCTTTACCCCTTATACCAAGTTGGTCGAGGGGGGTATTAATCTTGAGGTTAAAGATGTCCTCTACAACTACACCGATGCCACCTTAATGACTACATCCTAGATTGGATGAGCTTTCAAGGCAATAAAAAAGTTCCATGTGATCACATTGTAGGCTCTTATCGATGTTTGTTCACCACCAGATTCTGCAGTTGTGGACCTTAATTGTGGGACAAGTATTTGCTTCCATCATTTTCTTGTTTTTTTGGATTCCAAATTATTTTGCACCATTTTGTGTCTCTAACTTTTGCATTTGATTATTCTTACAAGGAATAGTATTCATGCTTGTCAAGCCTTGGGGAGGCTAATCCTTGCACTCAAGGTTAATTTAAAGATCTTTGATGAAGTTCTCAAACCACTTTTGGATGTAGACTTAGGTGAGAATATTGTCAAGCCTAACTTAACCTTGATGACAATTCTCCCATCCAAAAGAAAGCCATAGTTAATCTTGATTGTGAATAAGTCTAGTTGCATCCCTTTACTTATGCAACTTAGAATTTTTAGTGTTTTTAACTCCTTTTAATGTTTTGGTTTTTGTTTACAGAGAGGTTCATGAATTGAAAAGATGACATGTGCCATTCTTCGTTCACCCTAGTTTCCTTCAAAGTCCCTATTAGCGCTTTATTTTGGCTTCATATGTTGCGATTTTTTCAATTACATTGGCAGACTTATGCTCCATCCCCCCATCTCCAAAGTCTAGGACTTGTCACCATCTTGGTGTTGAGATATTCATCGATGATGAAGTGAGAGAAGCTAATGTTTAAGATGTTTTTGGATTATTTTTGCCTTTATATTGCGTTTGTACTTAATTGAGACAAGACTTTTCCATTCTCTTTTTCTTCTTAGAGTGGTAGCTCTTTGAGTCCCTTTACATGAGTTCTTCAAGTTCTCGTTTCTCTTATGCATATTGCCTCTTTATAAATATATATATATTAGGTAGGTTTTGAGTTCTCGATTAAACAACTATTTTGCTAGTATACTTTCCAAGTTGTTCCATTTGGAGGCAATTCAAAAAGTGGTGAGGAAAACTATTCTATAGAATTTGAACAATTTTTTTCATAACAACAAAAACCTAAAAAGGTCTCAAATATAGCTTTCTTTTGCAATAGGTTCAAAGATACTATGAAACTATTTGTAATTACTACCAAAACACTATGGCATTTAGTGCATTTCATAATTTTATTTATATTCCACCACATTTTTTCAATACATTGTTTATTTCTCCTTCAATTTTAAAATATCACTATCTATAATTATTAGCGTTTCATCTTCAAGGAGAGCACTATTGATCAAATCATGTGATCCTTGGCCAACTTCAAGGAATTCATCAGCTCTATTTTTTTGTCCCGTGTTATAATAATTGATCTTGTGCATTCAGATAAATGCTTTCATTAAATGGTTCCTTTAAATCTTTTATGACATCTAATCTCCCATTTCGCAATATCTTCCTATGTGAAAATTGATCCTCCCTGTTACTTTTTAATCTACCATCATCATTGCAATCCAAGCTTTGAGACATAATGAAGTACTCTTTTGATTCCTCTTCATGGTGATTGAATAGACAAGTTCATTATATCATCAATAGGATTTCTAATTATCCAAATCTTTGAATTTTTGAATATGTTCCATTTCCTTTTTTTCAATTTATGCACATATATTCAAACATGGATGTCAATCCTTTCAAAATTAAAATTTAAAATATAGATCGTATGATAAAAACAACTTAAACACTATGCAATACTTCATTGTTTGATACACATATTGAGAGTGTTTATTGTGTTCTATTGTTTCATCCTTTTTATTTTATTTCTTTAGATCTATGTTTTTGATGCTCCCATAATAGGACTACAAGGTCTTTAACAACGGTCTCCACATTTCTCCTAATTAAGTTTTTGGAATGTTTTGTCACTCTCTAATGGTGTTCTTCCAGCTTTTCAACAGTTTGAATTGCTTCAAAATGCATATTATATTTCTTCCCATCATCAAATCTTTTACAATGGAAGTTTTCTTGGGTTTAAATGGTCACACCATTCAATTTTGATTGTCTTCTACGACAATTGATTCTAGATGGTAGGTTGAGGTCAAGTGTTTTAGATTTAATGTAGGATTTTTAAAGGTGTCTTTAGAAGTCTTTTAACTTTTTTGTGATGTTTGGAAGCATGTATGTCATTTATATTTTGTTTATATTCATTTTCATTTCTCAAGATGGTTCATATTCACAAGCCTTTTTTAAATTCTCTGATATTACACATGTAATGCCTTGTTGTACCTTGTACATGTCATTCAATTATTTTAAATCCTTTTTTATTATAAAAAAAATGAAATGCAAATTTTGCAATGTCTTTTTTTTCAAGTAGTTCAAAATGTGACGCCCAATTTGAAACCAATTGTATTGCCTACTTTAAATAACCTATGCATTTTTTATAGTTGTTTTCTCCCCATATGCTTTATTTATAATAGTAAACATAATATTCTATTAACTCAAAACACATATTGATTCAAAAGCATTTCCTTCAAACAAAAAATATATTTTATTGCATCAAAACCTCAAAGAACCTATATACATAAAGACTTGTTAACTTCTCATGTCAAGTTTTATAGTTGTTGCCAATTTAAGATGCGTTGCCATATTGAGTTGAACCGAGTGCCATTGGTTGGTCATTCAATTCATTGGAACCCATTACAAATTGTGGTGTAGCCATTGAGGTGGTGTTTTCCAAATTTTTCATCTCCTTTTCTAAGTTTATCAGTGCATCTTTTAAGTATGGTGGGGAGCTTTCCTCATCCACATTGCTTTTGGTAATAGAATTGGTTGGTGCAAGAACATCCAACTCTCTATTGTAAGTGAGTATTGGTGTTTCGTATGCATTGTCTTTAGCATCATAAGTGTTCTTCAGCCACTTTTGTAGCAAGATTTATTCATTTATTTTCATGTAAACTTGAAATCCAAGTAGGTAGTCACATTGCATGTGAAATTGTGTTCTATAATTTTGATTTGTGAGGTGTGTTGGCCATGGATTGTTACTAGGTGATTGTCATAAGCTATTTAGAACTTTAAACAAAACATTTTATCATTGTCATGTATATCTTGTAATTTTGCAAGTGGTTAGAAGATGCCTAATATCCAACCTCTACCTGGAACTTTGCATGTATATTCTTCAAATTTCTTTTCTTTACTAATGGGTAATACTCCAAACCTCTCGATGTTCTACAAGAGTGATTTAGATATGGATATAATGACATTGTGCAAATGAGCAATTCAACTTAGAACTAATTGTTTTTGGTTGCTATTTGGAAGCTCATTGAATAATACTAAATTCTACTCTTGCAATGTTACAAAGTTGTAAACATTTCTTGAAGGCCAAAGTTTTTATAGGGTCGCTATTAAATTACTTCATTCAATGATCTCTTCAAAATTGTCTAACATTTTTTAGACCATTTGGATGGGACTGACTACATTAAAATGCTATAATTGGTAGAACAACTATGTTGCCTACTTGTGTCATGTGTGGTGTGTGTAGCATGTAATTTTGATGATTTCAATAGCCCTTAGGCCTGATGTGGCTTCGTGCATTTTTTTTTTTTGCATTTTTATACATGACATGTGTCCATTTCATGCTTTCAGGCATCTATTATTCCTATATTTCATTACATAGACCTTCATTTCAAATGTGAAACACTCAAAACATTTTCCAAGCTTTAATTGATATTTGGATGTACAATTGATTTTTAAATATGTAGTGAGTGTATTTAGACAGTCTTGTGGATAATCTAAACATGTATATATTTTAACTGACATGTATTTTAAAAATTGGTTTGGATATCACACATATTGGATGTATTTAATTTGGTACATTTTTTCACCCTATGAAACCATGTGGTTATGTTGATGGCATGGTGAATTTCCTTGTGAATATCCTCATACATGTACATTATTTTCATTGCAAGTTGCTAAAAAACATTGTCAAAAAAACATTCATCATCATCCCATATATCTTATAATATTACAAGCAATTAGAATATCAACATCTATAGTCTTGAGATCTCCTTTTTCTACCATCAAGAACATATCCATATCTGGTGGTGCTTGTGAGAGTTTTCAGTGGCTACTTCTCATATTCTTAATGATGTTTTGTCTCAACATTAGTTCATTCAATTTTTTCAATATTTAATTTCAGTGTTCAACTTCAACCAATATCCATTTTAACACTTGCATCGTTCCCCAATTTATTGTAAACAATGATATTCTTCTTCCTCCTTAGTTGTTAATCCATCCTTTCTTTTGACTATCATACACATCTTGTGGTTTTGGGCTTAGCCCTATCATTCGATGATTCAACGATGGTTTTAATATTTTGTTCTTTAAATCATGTGGCAACCAAGCTCATCTGCTTGGAGTTGCATAAAGTCATTTTTGAAGTTTCAATAATCTTGTTAATGGCAAGTTTCCAAAGGTTACTAAATCCTTTGTTGACAAATTGCTACATAAACTTGTGAAAAAAAAAATTTAATGGGATTTTTCAGACTTGCACACTTCTTTAAAAAAAATCATGGTATGTGTAAACATTGTCTAGTGATAGTCTTCCATATCCTCCCTTGGAATGTTTACAATTTGTTTCAGTATTGTAAGACTTTCTTTGTTTATCTTTGCATTTGCCCATCACTAGGTTGCCCATTCATTTGTTTTGTTAATTTGCTCTCTTCCATTATTTCCCCGTGTTATAATTTTTAACAAACATTAGAAGGGGAGTAACTAATTGTCATCTCTTTGACATTCCCAAGGTTTTGTTGTCATCTCACGTATTCTTTCAAATATGCTTGAAATTAATGTATATTCAATCATTGATTCCAATGTGCTTGGTGTGAAAATTGGTGAGAATTTTCCTTTTCCCATTGTAAAATAAAGGCTTGTTATATAGATTGGGAAAATTAGTAGTATAGGAAAAAAATGCAATTTGATTTTGCAAGTAGCAAAAATTGTGTTGGATGCTAGAAGTTGATAAAGTGAACAAAATAATTTTTAAAAAAATTGTTCACTAGTGTTGGCAATGTGAAGTTCCATAGGTTGTTTCATATTGTTTTTTCTCCTAATAAGCACATGCCTTTTGGCGGTGAATAGTCAATGTTTAGATTGGCACATATTTATTGGTGGGTCTATGAGATTTAATTTAACATTTTGCATGGTTTAGATGTTGCAAAGCTTGAATATATTTCATATTAAGGAAATTAAAAGTATGGATTTAAATTGTGATTTAAACATTTCATTTATGGATTTTTTTTGAAAGAAACCAACATAAAATTTTTTGACCTTATTTTTTATTCATTTTTTTGCAAAAATAACATTTGTTGGCAACATTTAGAATAAAGGTAATCCATTTGTTTCATCCATAAATATCATTCATCCATGAACACATGACAAAATATTCTTCCACACTAGCAAAGATTTTATTTGACGTGTGAAATAAATTTTTTTTCATATTTTGTCCACATGGATAGAATTATTTTTTTAAATTCGCTCTTGTTCATGTGCTCGTGCTCATGCTCGCATGCTCGTGACTTAGCATTCCTGCCATTTGGTTATCTACCTCTATAGATGCAATGTCAATTTCAGAGTGTGTCTCAATCATTATGGCTACACTAGGTTCTAATATAACTTTAATAACTATATTGGGTTTTTCTAGCTTTAGTTTTTGCCACATATATTTTAAGATCTAATGTTATCTTCAGTAATTGACCTGACCTCAGGGTATAAGTAGTTTCTAGCATATGTTTACTAATATCTTGAAATATCTATTCCATGAACATAATTATGCTATTAAGATTAACAAACAAATTTTTGGTACAATCGGTTTTGTGGACACTTCGGTCTTTAGTATTCATGCCCAACTTGTATTCCACTATGTTTTTTCCTTTTGATTCAAACTTTTTGGTGGGTCTTTTACTTGCATCTATCATATTATCTTGACAAAAGATTGTTGTAATCTCTACTCTTCTTCCTAGTCAATAACATAATTTTTCTTGATTGGCTCCATGTCCTTGAAAATTTTGTTTTTCAATAAGTTTGCTCATGGTGATAAGTATGTTGACATCCATTACATGAACTGAAGGATTAGCAACCTTGGGCTCCACCACATATGGTTTCTTTGAAGTCTTCACTCCTTTCTTCTTAAACATATTTTTCATGTCATTGAACTTAAGACAATTTATAATCTTATGTCTAGTGTCACCACATATATGACAAAAAAACTTCATAGCTCTTTGTACTTGGATTTGTTGAGTGGTAACTTCATAAACTACAAGAACATATTCTTCTTTTCTTTTGACTCTACATGTTTCAACATTGTGATTTGTCCTATGACAATTTGTATAATACATTATTGTTTTTTTGGTAACTATTTGAGGTTTCAAAGATAATAATGTCTTACTATTTTGTGGTACTAATATATTGTTTATTGCCAATTTCAAAAATTCCTTCTCCTCAAACCAAAGCTACTTCCTTGTGTTACTATAAGGTTTCTTTCTTCATGCCTATTGTTGCTATTTGCATATATGGTTATAACATAGATTTGGAAACAAAAGTTAGAAAACTATTTAATGTCATGTGTTGAAGACTATTGGTTAACTTCAATAGTCTCTCATAATAGACCTCTATCGTTTCATTCTTTTCTTGTGTCATGGTTTTCAACTATAGATAGACTTATTCATCATTATGACTTGTTTTGAACTGTTTACAAAAAGCTAAGTACAATTCCACAAAAGTACAATCAAGGTAGTTTCCCATGTAGTTGTTATACTACTTATACATAATGATTATGAGGGTAACAACTAAATATATTAAAAAAAAATGCATCTTTTGTTTCACCATTTGTTTTAATAATAACTTGGAAAACTCCAACATGAACATATGGGTCATAATCTTTCACATACTCAGGGTAGTTAAATGGTCAATGATAAACTTTGTTTGGTGGTAATGGTGGTATGCTTAGATTCACCATCGGTAATCCAAAATATCTTGAAGGTCCTAAAGGTCTAGTGGTCATGATCCTCTTCTTCCTAAATTTGATGGGTTTGTAACAAAAATCATGTCCACCTCTATGGGCATCTTTGTATGCATGCTCACAAGGTTTGTTCCCTTTGGAATTTGTGGCTTGAACCTCATACCAAGAATGGTATGGGTTGTTGCTGTTGTAAACGAAATTTCAGTAACTATAATTATGGAATGGGGCATTGCCACAAAATATAATGGTATAGATCTTACTAGTTCCATTTTGAAATTAAAAATTCTTACATAATTAACACCAACATTGTTATGATGTAATAGATTTGGTACAAGATCTACAAAAATTGGTACTATGTTTGCCACAATTTGAGCTCTCATTTCCATTATGTTGTTTCTCCATATATGTTCTCGAAGTCTATATGGAATTTTGACCCTCTATTTCAAAATCTACATGGTTTTCTATTCTTGTAGGTTCTGGATTTAGATTCTGGAAATGTTCAACAAATCTTTGCCTCACATTATCTTCAATAAATGGACATTAATCATTGATCTGATGTCCAATTTGATGGCAATATGTGTGAGGTAGGGGGTTAGTCTTGGAACTCTATTCACATTCTAAATTCCTTTGATCTAATCCCTTGGGATTCATCTAACAATGCTTCCACTTTGTTGATTAAGTCTAAGTTCATTATACCTTACTATGAAAACCACATGTACACCTTTTAGTATTGTTGGTTTTGCTTTTGGTAAGAATATAATTTCTTGTTTAGTTATAAGTATCGGTTTAACTCTTCTAAACATTTTGATGCCCTCAGTTGTAGCTTTTTGTTCACCCACATAATAAATTCGAGGTTTAAAGTTTTTTCTTAAAGCTTTCATCTACATGTTTTTCTCGATAGTAAAACGGTCTATACCTTGGTATTACTTTTTCCGTTTTTAACCTGTTAAATTTTTATTCTTTTTCATGAATAAAAGCATCAAAGTCATGTTGTTGCATTAGACCTATTAATTCTACTACAATTCCCTATCAATATCTAGATTCCCAACTTCTTCGTCTAAACTCATCTTGTGAGTTCGCCTTTTTTCTCTTGGAATTTCATTGCAAATTGATAGTGCACCTATGTGTTTCACTAGTTTACATTTCACAAGAAATTATCAGTGTTACCTGAAGTGTTTTGTGGCCTACAAATCCTTCTTCTATCCACGAATGTCTTTGTTTTGATTGAAAAATTTATCTAGGTGTTACAAACTACCAATTTATTTTATCTGAATTTTCCTATTTCTAACAATGACATTTTCCACTTGTTCATGTACTATAACTTGACAAGACTTCTATTTACAATTTTATTTTCCATCTCTCCATGTTATATGTTATAACCCTAGCCCTAGGTTCGTAACCAAGGTAAGGGCTTATAGAGCTGTGAGCCAAAAGTGAAGCTCGGGAATTACATTTCATGCTCCTAGGAGTGTAGGAGAGTGTGAGGAAATGAACCCCCACATTCCCAAATGAGCTCCCATTTTGGGAGTTGGAGCCTTGATGGACTCTCAAATTTTCAAAGGACAATAAAAAGGGTTAAAATTCATTGGATTAAAAAGTTCATTATACCATTGGAAATTTACTGAGATGTAAATGTCTAAAATGGGTTCGCATGACCCATTTGGGTACTTAAATCATAAGTTATGGTCAAAGGATAGGTCGAGAATCAAACTGCCAATTTGACCCCCGACCATTAAAAGTAAGGAATTTCCTTTAATTATTTATGTGCAAATGGCGTGTCACATATCATTAGAAAGATTTTGACAAGAGTTACAAATTTTCTTCAAACCTCACCTTAATCGAAGGTTTGAACAAAAAGTTATGGGCCTCCAAATTTCTAGGAGTCCCAATTTCAAGAATTTTGAAACCCTCGACTTGGGAGTCCTGGGACAAAATGACATTTGGGTGCAAGCCCCGTGGCTAGACATAGAAAATATTATAAAGGGGAAGGTGGTGGCTTCCCTTAAATGTCGCAAACTTAACCTTGGGTTTGTGACCAAGGCCCTTGTAAGGGTGTAGGCCAATAGGCAAGCCCGAAAGTCACATCACATGTTTTTGGGAGTGTAGGAGAATGTGAGGGAATGAACCTTCACACTTTCAAGTGAACTCCCACTTTGGGAATTGGAATCTCGATGGAGTCCTGAATCTTCAAAGAGCAATCGAATGAATCAAAACCCATTGGATTAAAAATTTCCTTATATCATTGGAAATCTCTTGAAACCTTGATGTTTAAAATGGGCTTGCATGACCCATTTGGACACTTAAAACACAAGTTATGGCCAAAAGAAGGGCCGGGAATCAAAGTGCCAATTTGACTCTCGACCATTAAAAGTCAAGAATCGCCCACATTTCCTTGTGTGCAAGTAACTTGCGACATACTATTGGAAAGCCCTTGACAAGGACTACAACTTTACTTTAGACCTCATCTCAATTGGAGGTTTGCACACAAAGTTATGGGCCCCCAAAGTTGCGGGAGTTCGAGCTGTGGAAATTTTAGGACTCCCACTTGGGAATCTTAAGACAAAATGGCATTTGGGTGCCGGTCCTGTGGCCATGCATAGAATATACTATAAGGGGAAAGGTGATGGCTTCCCCCAAGTTCAGGATGTGGTGAGTCTTTTGAGTTCATGGTTCATCTGTGCACTAAAAATGTTCTAACTCTGCATTAACCAACTTCTTGTTTAGTATATGCAGGTCCGCGTGAGTAAGTGAAGTTCTTGTCAATCTTCCTAATCCCATCCCAGACCTCTAGCACGCTCCTCTACCCCTAAAATGCTATGAGCCAAGGAGCGCGCCCAACTTATTTTTTTTCCGTTGTCTTCGCCTTTGGACTCGCAATTGAATCCATTAAAGACCTTGGGGGTGTGTCATGAAATCTAGGTTGTGGTGAGTCTTATGAATTTGTGTTTGTCCGTGGTTTGTCCGTGCATTAAAAATGTTCCAACTACACAATAACCAACTTGTTGTTTGGTGTGTGTAGGTATGTGTGAATAATTGACTTGCTTGTCATTTGTCTTAATCCCCATCTCAAAGCTCCAACACGGCCCTCTACCCCCAAAGTGTTGGGAGCTAGGGAACATACCCCAGCTGCCTATCCTTCCGCTATTTTCACCTTGGACTCATAGTTAAGTCTATCAAGGAGCTTGGGGGTGCATCATTTTAACTCAAATCTAAACAAATTTCTACATTATAATAAAATCCTCAAAGTTAGTTACTTTGTTTATATTTGTTTCCCGAACAAAAATTTATGATCAAGATTTGGAAAAATGCAAGAAATGAAAACTAAACTTCACTATCAAATTTTTTTATAAAAAAATTCCAACCATAAAACATAAACAACACTTTGAATTCCATCATGAATTTAAGCCCTAGGATGGTTGCCAACTGGTAAATACATAATTTTTATTATATATTTAAACCTAATTATAGACTTTAAAAAGTCATGAAATTAATACTAATAAAATCTAGTCATATATAGGTTCAAAACTTTAATGTTGTCATGAAAATATGAAAAAAACATCAAAACAACAAGTCTGGTTATGGAATTCAAGTTTTTCCAAAAAACAAACTACTTTTGTTTCATACTTTCATCAAAACTCCATGTTCTATAGTGAATATTTTGTCTTCCCAAAATGATCATTTTAAAATAGTCCTATGATCAATTCAAATTCAATGATGATAAAAATTATGTAAACTAGTTAGGAAATCCTATACAAGTAACTAGGCAAGTCAATATTAACTAACTAACTATTTATAATAAGTAAATACTCCCTTAACAATATTCTTTACATGTATCTCCTTCCTTCAAGAGATCAATGGATCAAGTCTTGTTAATATGTACAATGCATGTTACGATCCATGGGTATAAAAGATGGTACTATGTTATACCACATTGGATATGGTGGATAGGGTACAACTCTAAGTTGTACTACTATTAGTGGTCTAACAAGCTGCTACCAACCTAGGTGTTGACTAACTAGTGTTGGGTTGATAACCAAACTCGATTGTGGTCGAAGTTGTTGCACAAGTACACCAACATGTGTTGTTGGTGTGCTTAGTACAATAGGTTGTAAAGAAGTTATGAGTTATTCTTTCATCAATTGTTTTAGTTTATCATCCACAGAGGGATAACTTTTGAACTAATGTCCAACATGTTGACAATATGCACATGTTAATGCGATCTCAACAATGGGTTCTGCATTTGTAACTAGTATATGTCGTTTGAGAAATGGTCATTCAACGAGTCCCATGACAAGTACACCCAACCAAACACTTTGGTTGAATGGTTATGCTTGTTGAACAATAATATGAACTATGACTACTTCCACTAACTTTACATGCGATTGATCAATGGGTGCAGTCACAATCCAATAAGCCATAAAGGGTGTTGGATCACAAAGAAAAATAATCAAAATTTGATAAATTTTTATGTTTTGCCATTTAAAGCCATGGCAATCATGGCAAGTTATTGATTTTTCATTCATATGAATGTTAAGGAATTTAAACCAAAAATTCATTTAATGAAATTTAAAGTTTAAATTTTTTATTTAGGACCTTTGAAACTGAACAAGAAAACATCAGACATGAATCAATTTTGCAAGGGAATATAAAAAGGAATCATATAATAAATCACATTTGAAGGGAAAAAATTTAAGGGGATAAAGACCTATTAACCACATTGAAACAACATTCTAAAACTTTAAAAATTTAAAGAACTTTCCAAAATTGATCTAGAATTTTAAACTTCAAAAGTCCTTTGTCACACATATATGGGATAAAATGTACATGATGTGTTTAAAAAGTTGTATTATCATACAATAAAACATAAAAATGTAAAAAAAAAAAGAATTAGTTGTGATTTTAAATTATTATGATTTCTAAAAATGAAACATTGAATTTACAAGGAATCATAACACTTTCAAAAATTCATATTTATTCAAAAATGATGAAGAAAAAAAACATGTCACGTACTTGGACAACTATAAACACTTATTATAACAAAGCTACAAAAAAATTGTTCCAAAATTCATTCATATGAAAAAGTTTTTTTTAGCAAAAAAAACATGCAATCCTTTTTTTCATTAATCTCATTAGCTCATTGTATCTCATTTGCACCTTGGTGTGAAGGCCTCTGCTCAAAGTTCCATAGCTATTCCAATTGGTTTAAAAGTTGGTTGCGTTCATATTTTAAATCTACTACAATTGGATTTAAAGCAAAAACTAGTTCAAAAGTGTAGTACCTAATAATCGATGTTAATCAAGATGGTATAGTAGCTTTGGGAATGTAGTAGTCGAGTGTTGCAAATTGCCACCTCTGTCATGTAGAAGTTATTTTATTAACATTTTGAACAAATGCGATGTTTTGCCCACCTAGTTGTGTGTGAGGCAACTTTTTGTCCTTCTACTCCCGGTTCTATGAGGTGATTATACTCGAAAGTACACATGCTACTAGTGAAAGAAAAATGCAAATGTATTTTTAATTGTTAAATTGCGTTTGTAGTTGAAACTAAGTAGCTTGCTTCTTATGCATCAATCATAATTTTAAACTAATAAATACATTTTCCAAGCTCAACATGCTAAATCCTAGAAATTTATGTTAAATTGTCATTCATTTAAATCGACTTTTAAAGGTTCAACACCATGTTAAACTTGGCTACAAACCACCATTCACTTAAAACATTATTTTTTACACATGTGTTATCCAAATCTGGCTTGCCTTAGCTCCTTAGAACGATAACTACAAAACGCACCCTACTACCAAATCCTAAGCTCTACAACTAAACCAATAGTAAGTTATGCTACCAAACCCAAAACAATTTTGCAAAGGTAAGAAGTTTAACTTGGTTGTAGACCACTAATCATTTAAAACATTATTTCTAACACATATGTTGTCCAACTCTGGCTTGCTTTAGCTCCTTAAAAAGCTAACTACAAGGCACACTTTTTTACCAAATTTTAAGCTCTGTAGCTAAACCAATGGTAAGTTATGCTACCAAACCCGAAAGGGTTTGTAAATTTTTTTCTAGGATTTCAAGCTCCCAACATTATCCCTACCTACTTCCATTCTTCCCAAACTACTACAACCCTCCAATCTACTTTCCTTCTTTCTACCATCTACCAAGGACTACTCATTCTTCTCCTACCCAAGAAGGTTGTGCGAGCAAAACTTCTCAAGATTTTAGTTGAAAATATGTCTGGAAAAAAAAACCCAAAAGGATTTGACTTCCCCCTTTTAAAGAGAAGGAAAGAGGTGAAGGAAGATCCCCACTTGGTGGCCAATGGAAGGAGAAGGAGAAGGTTTTTATGCTCGGAGGCCAATGGAAGGAGAAGGAGAAGGTTTTTATGCTCAGAGGCCAATGGAAGGAGAAGGAAAAGGTTCTTATGCTCGGAGGCCAATGGAAGGAGAAGGAAAAGGTTTTTATGCTCGGAGGCCAATGGAAAGAGAAGGAAAAGGTTCTTATGTTCGGAGGCCAATGGAAGGAGAAGGAAAAGGTTCTCTTTCACCTCTTCCCATTTCCCCCCTAAGCAACTTTACTTAGACCTTCAATTTTTTCCTTTGACATTGAGGTTTTACTTTACCATAGTTCTAGGCCATTATTTACACATTTCCTCCCATTCCCTTGGCCTATAAATTACGATCGCGCATTTTGATGTCACAAATCCCCCACACATTCATTATTGATTTGATTTGGTTGAAGATCTCTTCATTTTTTCCTTGAAATTATGGCGTCGCGTATGGCCATGTCTTACGGGCCTCAAATTACGCAAGCGAATGAAGAACCGGCCCCCGAGTCCTTTTTAGATTTGGCATTGACGTAACATTCTCATGATGAAAAACCCGAACCGCGAGAGGTGCGTGCTCGTCTTGAAGTTGATCCCCTTCGAGCTTAGTACTAACTCATTTCCCTAAACTCTCGCACCCTAGTGATTTTGTTGCAAGTTTTTGGTGATGAACTTGAAACCGTCTATGAAGGTTATTACGAGATTAAAGACACCTTCATCTTCGCATGGTCTTTAATTCTTGGTGTTGGACACTATCGTTGGTTACGCAGTCTAATTTGTCGACTACCTCCTAATAGCAAAGCAAATTACCTAGCTCGCACCATTCAACGCATCCCAAATTTCCTACATTTATGAACTATCATTGCGGCATAAACTAAAACTTCACATGTAATTGTAGCTCCTTGTTGAACTTAACCATAACGTAAATAAATGTTCCATTCATCATGAAACTCAAGTTGCCACTATCACCCTATCCCCCTTGTTTATTTAATTGTTAAGTTATTTTGAATTAATCGTATGCTTATAAGGGTTAAATATTGTTCTATCTCTATTGGACCTTTCATTGACCCCCTCTCATGTGCTTCATAAACCCCCAACATCCTTGCCACTCTCTAAAGACTATAACAATACCAATGTTTTGTTACACACCATGAATTTTGGTGTATGTTTCTACCCCCAACCCTCTAGAGATTTCTCACCCCTAATTACACCATTGAGGTTCTAAAACTATGGTTTATTAGTTTTTTGTTGAAGAAAATAACTAACCCAACCAATACCGTATTTCAAAAAAGAAAACAACCCTCGCACACAACCATGCGCATTCATCAACCCCTATTTTAACACGAAGTTGTTCAAAACCCCTAATAACCTCACCACACTCGAATATCCCTAATGCAACTCATAAAAATCGAGATTACTGGCCATGGCTATGTGAGTATGGTTCACATAATGGTCAGACCACATGCAACACCAATGCTACTTATTGCAAAACTAGTGCTAGTGCACCCACATTTAATAAATGGACGTTAGTTGTTCCATAAAATGTATTTGTGTCGGTGATCATGGTTCAAGCCCGTAGCCACGTCTTGTTTGGTTTCTAGTATCGTCCTTGATGCAATAAAACTTTTTTTGTGATCCAAAATGGATAATGAAAAGGTTGTAGATTTTTTTTTTGTTGTTTTAATCATAGGTCTCCCTTGTTTTGCCAATTTTTTGCAAGCCAATATCACGTCATTATACTCTAATTTGCCACATATGTTTAAAAATGGGGGCAAAAAAATTAATATTTGGCAACGTTCACATTTTATGTTGCATGTTAGACACGTCCAGTTCTACTACCCTATAAGGTAACAATGGAGTTGTGGGAATTCTTCCAAAGACTTTTCAAGTGGCTTTGTCAACTTCCATTTGTGTCAATGTTATCCCTTTTTTAAAGTCCTCACAAGCAACTTTTTTTGCTTTCGAGATGTAAAATAGACAACAAAGGGTGAGGGATACCCAAGTTAAACACAAGATCTTCATTGTTTGTAACATTTGCTTTTGTTAATGCCACATCCAATGGTCTAGCAATCTTAGCCACTTCCTCCAATTATTTTGCATCATTCTCTAGCATTGCATACAAAGCTACATATGTTTCTTTGAGTCTGTTAATACCTTTCTAACATTTTGTATTTGAAATCTCCAGTAGGTGCATCCAATTTTGTATGGCAATCATTTCAAGAATTAACAAAGGAGTCTCACCATCCTTTCCCACAATATTTATTGCCTCCATGTCCATGGCTTGCACAAACTTGTGGAATTCCATATTTTTAATACAAGCCAAAATCACCTGTATTATTGAAGTAGGAGGTGGTAGTGGGTATGCATGTCCAAGTGTCCCCAACTCTGATAGCTACTTAGGTACTTGTGACAACCTTTGCCAACCCCTTGAATGACTATTTTTCACATAGCTAGTAGGTCCATTCACTATATAGACCCACTCCAAACATAACCACTATTGAATAAAACACAAATTTTGGTCCAAATAAAATTCAAATTTGAAAATATTCAAAAATGATCATGTAATGTTATGTAACATATAAATTTTAATTAGATGTAAAAATCTCATAATTTTTCATTATAAAAAAAAGGTCCATAAGCATGAATTCAATAGTGTAACCACTTTTTAAATCCTAAATTAATCCAGAATTGAACTTGATTTGGGCTTGATTTTCATATTTTTTGGGGTTGTTCATAATTTGAACTATGTAATAAACATTGTATTTTGTGTTTGGATATTTATAGTTTACAAACACACCAAATTAATATACATGTAGTAATAATATCATTTATAAATGTATTAAATACAATATAAATTTTCATATTTATTATTAAAATCTCATTGAAATTTGTGTTGAATAAAAATGCATATATTTAGTTTTTTTTTATGGAACACCATTTTTAAAATAATAATCTTAATTTTCATAAAAATATGTAAGGATTTATTAAAATTGATATTTGTGGTTAATTGTATGAAGTAAGTCAATTGTTGTCCAAATATTAAACACATGGATGGATGGAACACAAATGACAATTGTTAATGAACATTTGGTTATGTCAAAATATACTTAATCACCTTGATAATATGTGAATTAGGTTTAGGGTTTAGGTTGAAAACAAACGATGCATTAGGTTTAAGCTTTAGGCGAAAAACAAATGTGATGAACAATTGCTCGTTGGGATAGTCTAGGATCAAGCAAGAAAGTTTTGTTTACTACTCATGTTGTTGAGTTTGAATTCCAAATAACATCGCCTAGGAATGGTGATGGCATTTTGTAGCTTTTAAGTTTGGTCTTTGAGAACGTTGCATCTATGGGAACTCAAGAGGTAAATTCATGATTGACAGAAAGTTCAAATCAATTGACAAGGATGTTTGGGAGACCTCAAAGCGCATCCTAAATTCTTTAGAAGCTAAAAGTGACAATCCTAATTTAGAGTTTTTCTATACACCTCTTGAAGGTCCATTGCAATTGATCTTTATAGAATTTGAATCACGTATGAATGAGGATTGTGGCAAGAAATGTTCAAAGATTTTGTTGGATGTTCATGAAGCTATTGTAGCTCAAGTTGTGACTACCAAATGTGCTTGCAATTGTCCCCCAAAAACTACAAGGAAATCACTTGAAAAAACTTTAAGCACCCAAATGTCTTTTACTAGTGTTAGTGGTTGTGAAGGATTAAAGGTGAATATTAGAAGAATTCTACCTCATCTATTGATCTCTAGTTTTGACATAATGTGATTTATTCTTTGATTTATGTTCAATTTAAGGTTGTACATTCCAAGTTCATTTTTGTATTTCCATTTAGAAGTTAAGTTTTGATCCTCATTTCATTGATCTTGGTTGTAGGCTGGCAATTGTACCTAGCATGCCTTGTCACAGAAGAAACATCAAATCTATGTGGTCGAGGACCACAATGAGCTGGGGGCGAGTGGTGCAAATGTTAAACATGATCAGGAAAGGACAAATCCAAGAGGAGAAGCCATAAGAGAGGATTGGGAAGGGGTAACAATTAGACTTGATTAAGGAGGGGAAGTTTATCAAGCTTACTATGGAAAGAAACGAAAGGCAAATAACCAAGAATGGGTGAAGAGATGCCAAATGCGCAAAATGGTAGCAACCCTTTTAGAAGTAGAAGTTCCAAATGCAAAAGCTTTGGACTTTGTAAAGGTTCATGCCTCCAAAATTATTATTTGTAACAAAACCCAATTCCAAAAAGTCATTACAAATGTGTCCAAGAAGATTGTTTATTTATAGTTTAGTAGATCGAAGATTTTGATTCCAATGCATGATATGTTATGCTTGAGAAATTATTTCCCATCCATTGCTTAATGGTATGCTTCCATATTATCTTATGGATTATAAATGTGTGAAGCAAAACCATGAAAAATTGTCAAACATGAAGGTGGGAATAACAAAACATTTAAGAGGTCAAAGGAAGTCTAACTTTGTTGTTAAAAAGATTAGATTTATGTTAGTGACGCGCTCCCAAGTCACGGGGTGAGACCAAGTTGAAGGTCTCACAAAGTCAAGTTGCGGAATCAAGACTTGGTAGCACGCTCCCGGCTTCCAACTCTAGAAAGGGGTAGAGGGTCGAGTTGGGAGCCCCGGGATTAGACTAGGA
>Ga0209208_10001376_pt1 | contig 34033 bp, 30 predicted proteins | sample S1TSphfallax_3_FD_187694 | JGI IMG/M metagenome (GOLD analysis project Ga0209208, IMG submission 187694) | Host-associated microbial communities from peat moss isolated from Minnesota, USA - S1T2_Fd - Sphagnum fallax MG (SPAdes) (version 2) | ecosystem: Host-associated > Plants > Peat moss >...
GCAAGAATTTTAAAGAATTTTATAGAATTTTAATTGGTAAACAGTGTAATTTGGTAAACATTTGCGGGTAAAGAATGTTATGACAAGGTGCTAAATGAAGAATTTTAAATAATTTTAAGTTGCAAAATGAAGACTGTCATCACTAGGTAGTCAAAGGAGCTAAGGGCACCAAGGTAAAAGTTTTTTTTCAAGGATTGCACATGACACATGTCATATTTACATTGTTTTATAACTTAAATTTTTGTATTTCGGATACCCCATTTAGCATTATATTTTAAATAAAAATATAGTTTGATTAAAAATTGATTTAATATCATGTATATTATGCATTCATGCCCTTTATCACATTATATGAACAACTTTTGTTAAAGCCACATTTTCAAAATCCATAATTTTTACGGTCAAAAACACTTTTGAGCCAAATGTGTTCAATATATATATATATATTTAATCAATTTAAGTCCTTTTGGCCTTCTAATCATCAAAATTAAAAGCCTTTCCAATTTTCAAAATGAATAGTGCACATTTGGTAAAAAAAATGGATGTTTGAAAAAAATAAAATTAGACCCATTTTCAATGTTTGAATGCTTTGAACATGTAAATGCATTTTTTATTTGTGTCAAGCTTTGAGCACATAAACTTTGCAATTAATGGAAAATATTCCAAAAACATTTATGACAATCCAAACTATTATGCTTCCCTTGTGATCTTTCAAACATACAAAAAAATTGTTTCAAGGAGTATCCATTCACTTGGGTGGCTCCTTTGATTGTGATTTTATTCGAACATGAATGTATACAAGAATAATTTTGTAATACTTTATGTTTTGTTCTTGAAAAGTAGATCTCCAACAATCTACAATGTTAAATAACGTAACCTTGCTCATGCAAAAAAAATTCAACCCACGCATCTTTGTCAAATTTTGTCAAAAGAAATTTAGAAAACCAAAACATGTTTCTAGGCTTCATCCAATGACCCAATTTAGTAGACAATAGATTCAAAGATGTAATTTGAAGCTTATGAATTACATTAAGTATACACATTAACATCAATTCATGTTGATTTATTTGGATCTTGCTCTAGTGGTGGAATGACATCGAATATGATAAAAAAAAGGATAGGCTTTCCATAATTGTTGCAAAAAAAATCTTTTGTAGTTGACATCAATGAACAAAATAATGTAAAATGTGAACAAAACATAATCAATAGCAAAATCCATGTAAAAATCAAAATGAAATAGGATGTGGACAACAAAAAAAAGGAAAAGGAACAATGTCACTTACTTTCATGAATGTTATGGCATTTTTAAAATTTTGAAAGTGCTTGAAAAGACAACAAAAAAGTTCATAATAAATTATGTGAAAAAACAAGGAAAATTTGAACATCCACCAAGAACTACACAAATTTAAAAACAAAAAGAACCGCCATGAAGACCAGAAAAAATAGTGAAAATGAAACCAAAAAAAGGATAGTTTTGAAACCAACAAGTGCAAAAAAATTTGCATTGAACTCTATGAGAATAAAGCAATAATTAATGTGTCGCAATAATGTTGAAAAAATGTAAATGAAAAATAAAACATCATAATCACGATGTGAATGGGCACAAAAAAATTTGAGCATAAGAATTAAAATGCCATAACTAGAAAATCAATGTTAGAAACAAACAAGCAAGAATCAAAGTGCAATAACAATGTTGAAAAAACATTAATGAAAAACAAAATGTCACAAAACTATTGGGTGAAAATGGGATAATATGAGCCACACCCACCTACCTAAGGGATTGCTATTGGGAAAAAAAATTTAAAAAAACTTTCCCAAAAGTCTTCAAAAAAATTTTAAATTTAAAAAAAAGAATTTATATCATTATGTCAAAGTTTGTGTAAAAAATTTCAAAATATATGTAAATTTCAAAAGTTTTGAAATTTATTTATAACTTTTTTTAGTGCTAAGAAACACATGTTACAATGTTTAATGAGTGTTTTTGAAAAATATTTATTCATCATATATATTTCAAATTAATTCATATGTTCCAACGATATATTATGAACTTTAATATATTAAAAAATCTTATATTTTCAACACCAAATCAAATTATCACTTTTAAATGTGAAAAATTAAACACAAATTACATTTGTTGTGGCTCCTATTAGTGTGACTACACCTTACTAAGCAAGAATGTAAAGAGATCCAAACATGCAAGAATCAAAATGTCATAATTGAAAAGAATAAGCACAATTAAAGGTGCTAGAAAAAAGGAGAGAAATGAAAACAAAGAGGACACTTTGCCACCAATGTAGCGAAAAAGGCAACTAGAAAAACATACATAAAAAATTAAAAATAATAATAAATTTAAATTTTGTAAGTCTAATAACATATGTGAATCCATCATGATTCCACCAATGTTATGTCAAAGGTATTGAGGTACCAAACACTTAAGTTTAAATCAATTACTTCTAACAGTCCTTAATTTGCAGTTGAAATGCACTCACTCATCATCAATCTTTTTTTTTTTTTTGGCGAATTTTCATAGCCTAGCGACAAAAAAAACTTAGAAGTCACCAAATTTAAACAATATGTTCTTGTAGGTCCCCAGAACTAGGCAGGATTCTAAAAAACATATATTAATCCATTAAGACAATAACATTTACTATTAATTAATGCTAAAAATCCTAGCTAGTGCATCTACTTGAGGAATTTGAAAAAAAAAAAACAATGTCCACCATGTGCCTTCATGATGAATGTTGGGTTGATGTTTGGCAACAATACCTGCACCACCTTTAAGCTAGGTGTGAAGGGACCACAAGTACATTATTCCTTGTCTATGTGATTCAGCACCCAATAATGCACCATCCAATGGAAACCTAGTATATGTGGTGTTGGGTATCATCAAGTCATCAGTTATTGAGCTCTACTTTGGTAACCTATCATGTACCCTCACACTTCCCCTTCACACTACTTACATAACAACTTCTGTAAAGGGGGGCCCACACTAAACCAATACCCATTAACCCACTATGAAGAATGGATGGTAAATGGTCAGTAATAATTTTTGGTTGGGTTTCAGTTGCCTAGCTAACCATCATTAGCTTAATGCATTTTTTACTACTTGTCTACTTGTGGGTAAGTAGCAAAAATAACACTTACCTAAGTATAAACCATCTACTTACCTAGTAATGACCTATTTTCCTACATATAGGTATATGACACCTATTTTTTACAAAATAGGTTACCAAGGTGAAATAAAAAATAAACTCAGTTGAGGTTCATCCACAATTGAGTAATAGCGAGTATATTATCAATAAAAGAAGTGAAAATACAAGAGGAAAAAAAACATGTAAAACAATGTAATGCTTGAAAGTGTGTTAACACAAAAATAAGCCCAACAAGCATGTCACCATGGTGTGGGCATGTGCCCACCAAAGAGTGGTTAATAGACGACTCTCCCAAAAAAAAATGGTGGTTGAAAAAAAAGAAAACCTATTGAACATAGATGGATCAAACAAAAAAAAAGTTGAGATAAATGGCTTCTTATTATACAAAGCTCCTAGAAAATAGCTCTTTGAGAGATGACGTTGAAAACATTTGTGACATCTACTTAAAACACCATTCAATCAAGATGAACATTTAAAACAACAAAAACACCATGAACCACCACTTCACACCCACCTTTGATTACCACTCCAAATTGATGAGTTGACAAATGAACATAAATAATGTCACAAAATTACAAACATAAAACTCTGCTCACCAACTAATACAAAACTTCACCAATCACAATTGGTTGAATGCTTTCAAAAAGTTTGACCAAAACCAAAAACTTGATAAAACTAAGAGCTCAAGAAATGGACTTTGAAATATGACTTGTAATGACATGGGAGCTCAATTGGAAAAGGTGTGTGAAATTGCTAGTTGAGTCTTCGAGATCAACAACCAAAAGGTGGTGATGATATATATATATATATATATGGTGATGTAACATGCAACCCATAATTTATCCCATAAGCTTTACTTCTTATTTGACCTAGACATAATAGAAGAAGCTCTACCATGATTATGTTTTGGGCATGTCCAATGTTAACATATTTTTTTGTTTTGACAAATGAATTGAGGTGGTGTGACTAGGCAAGAAGTCATTTGGATTTTTTGCTCATGTGAACATGACTTTGTTTTAAGGTTTTGGTTTTTGTTTTGAATGGTCGTCAACTTTCTTTGTGTAGACGACAAATTTTATGTTATTATTGTTTGTTAGTGGTTGCAATGACGGCTTCAAAGAGACTTGTTTGTTTGGGTAGAAAACTTTGTTTGTTTGTGCATTATGTGAAACAGGTCGACAACAAGCAATGGGTGGCCAAGGATGTTACAAACATTCAGTACAAAGGAGGAATAGGATGTTGCATGACAATATAAAAATAGGAGTTCAAGGGCAAAGAAAGGTAGGTCTATTGGTTTGGTTGAATCTGTTGTAGAATGTGTAAAATGGGGAGCTTGTAGAGATCGGTAGTTGTTGTTTTGATTTCTGTTGCGCCAGTGACTACAACATGGCAAGCTTTGTGTTCTTGTTAGTATTAGGCTCTATAAAGGGTCGATGTTGAGGGCTGATGATGCATAAAAAAAGGTCTGAGCTGTAGAAATAAGAACATGTAGAGGGATGCATTTGCATGGTATCTTGGTGGAACCTTTCCTCAAATCCATTGAATAGCACATATGTATGAGTGAGAGCCATAAACCTTAGTGGGGTATCCTTGGGTTGGGCAAAACACTGGTAAGAGACGAACATAACGGAATAATTTATAGAAAAATATCCATAGACCCTTTTCTGCACATAATTTTGTTTTTCATAAGTGGTTGCAAGCCAACTTGGCATACATTGCTCATCCTTGGTTTGTACCTAGAAGTCAACATGTTTTTAAGATTAAGCGAAGTGTTTTTCTGCATTATTTCATATGGTAGAGGGATGGTTAAGAGCTCACAATGGACCAACTCAACAAAGAGAGCTCTGACCTCAAGCCAAACCGAATTAGCTCATGCAATCGCAATGTGTGGATTTGTTCCTGGCAGCAGCTTGAAGGCTACCACTATAGTAATCTAGAAGAGGCTGACAGGTATATGCCATCTGGAGATTCACATGGGTATGGAACATCATGTTCTAATAGGACAATAGCACCAAGGGGTTGTAATAGTGCTGGATTGGCAGGATGGTAAGCTGCAGGAGTTGTTTCACAGAATTTGGATGTTTATTTACTGTGAGCAATTTGTAATTAGGAGATTTTCTTTCTACTCCTTTCTTTTTTGGGTTACAGAATTTGGATGTTTACTGTGAGCAATTTGTAATTAGGAGATTTTCTTTCTACATCATTTCTTTTCTGGTTACAGTGGCTCCTTGCACCCACAGAGGAAAGAGAAAAAAAAGAAAAGAAAAGAAAAAAGAAGTCAGTAAATGGCCCATCAAACCTAATAACTAGCAATAAGTACCCACGCTCATGGAAAAACCAAAACCAAAACCAAAGAATTGGAGTTTAAAGAGTCGTGATAATAATGGCAAAACCAAAATGAAAGAATTTTTAGAAATGGAGCATTTACAGGCTTTGGGGAAGTAGTTGACTGGTATTTATTCCTTTCTCACCTTGAAAATGGCCACAACACCCCCGCCACAAGACACATCAGCCGCCTCTCGAATGATTAACCACTTTAGCCGCGTAAAACACATCAGCAGCTCCTCTCATTATTGCGCCTCTAAAGCCCACTTTATGACACTACCAGCTGCACTGTACTCACAACACCCCACCGTCCGCCCACCCTCCTCTGCCTTACAAAGGAACCCCTTGCGCAATACCGATTTCTATATTCAGTCTTAGCGTGCGCGGAGCGGATCCTCAGATATCCTAGGACACGCTTGGTTGCCACTAGCATAGTTTGTGTTGGGTTTGTGTTGTGATCCCATTCTAGGGTTTGCATTTCCAATGGATTTGTGGTTTTGAGGTACTAGCCATACTTGGTGAGACGGTTCTGAGTACTGGACGCTCGTGGGGGCTGGAAAGGGAGGAGGATCTGGGTCTGTTGCTGTTCAGAAGGAAGGAAAGAAGGAAGGAAGGAAGGAAGAAAGGGGTTGCTGTCTTGGAAGTAAGCTCATTTGGGACGGGATTCTAGAAGAAGAAACTCTTAAACTTGAAGTGCAAGTCTTACGGATTTCTATTTTATACCTAGTAGTAATCGGTGGCAGAGATGAGGAGAGCTGGTAGACGAGATGGGTATTCCTCCTTTTGGTCATCGGTGATCACATTGTGTGTTTTGTTTATGGTAGTAGAGACGGCACATGCTCAATGTGATCCTTCTAATCTGAAGGGGGTCCATGCCAATTTCAGTACTAGTGCTCTCACATGTCAGCAATCGACCTTTAACCGTGAGGCCTGGGTATGCTCTCTCTCTCTCTCTCTCTCTCTCTCTCTCTCTCTGAGCCCCCCCTCCTTTAATCATTAGGAAGAATAGAAACTCTGCTCATACTTTTCCATACTTTTTAACCTGTGTGATCACTTTTTTGTCAAATTCATTGCATTTCGTGTGTAGTAGCCCTTTGCTTCTTTTGGGACGATTCTGGAGCTTTGTGGGGGCCCCTATAGCACAGATGGATTGTAGCTGATTTGTGAATAATAGGTGCTCCTTTTCAAGCTGAGTTGGGTTTGTGTTCAACACCTGCATGCAGTCTGTTTGTGCAAAATGTGTTCAACTGTGTATGAAAGAGGAGTACCACCTATTCTGGTGGTATGTTGGTGGCAACTGTTCTTTCTGATGTTCTTCATGTTTAGATGGCCTTGAAGATCCACGCAGCCAACATCATGAGTGAGTCCTGAAATGCAATAGAAACTGAGGATATAGAATTTTCTATTGTTGTCTACCATAATGTTATAGCAGATTATGTTTGGGGTGAAGGACTGAGAATGGGGCTGTTCTCCCAATGAGGGCCCCCATGTGAGGTGGGAGCCAATTGCATGACCCAAATTCCTGGAACAGCCCTGTTTGAGGTCCTTAACCAGTGGAAAGTAACTCCTAGATTTTTTCAAGTTTGTAAATGGAGGGCTGTGATTCATTTGAGAGGAGAGGAGGAACCTTCCACAGATGGTGCCATCCTCTGTTGAGGCAGAATTTTCAGTGCACTACACTAGAAATTTTACCAGTTCTTTAGGATTCATTCATAGACACCCATCAAATGAAGTTGGTGGGGGAGAATGGCAGCTAGTCACTGCTATTCCCAAATGAAGGCAATGGTGTTATACTTCATGACTGACACTCACAAGGTAAGGGCCGAACTGATTCTTGCTGTGTTTGTTTTTGGTTTGGTGGGGACTGACATAACTTGTTTGCTTAGCTTACCTTTTTTGCGGAGTTTCTGCAACAACATTTTAAACTATTTGATTGACCATTAAGTGGTTTTTTAGTTATTCTTTGGTAGGATGGACACTGCAGTAATCTTACCATTATAAAAACAGAAGAAACTGGTTTATATCCTTGCTGATGAGCAGTGAGATAATCCATAGAATTTGTAACTGTGTTAGAATCTGTAAGGATTCTCAGGTCAGGAAGCATGATAGTCCAAAACAGTGTTCTTCTTGAGATGCAGAAAATGGGACATACAACTGTACTCAAAAATGCCAGTACGTAACATATTACAGGCAGAAAATCAGAGCTTCCAACCTTGGTAGGATTCTTGAAGGAGCTTGAGAGTGAAATGTTTTGGGTTCTCTTCTGTAGAGAATATAAGTGATGTTGACACTGGAGCTCTATGGTGCAGAGTACTGTCACTGACAGTTGGATATGGTGCTTGGCAGTCACTGCACAACACTTTGACAAATACTTTAGACATCGTGTTCATTTCACCACTGCAAACAACTTCTTGGGCAGGACTTGGATTTGCAGCAGCTCCACTGATGCAAGATGCTTCAGCTGTGCTAGCCATAATGACCTCGTCTGGTACAGTCAGTGCTTCAGATTGGTATCTAAAATTTGAAGGTGATATCGTCAACCACACAGGGTCTCAATTGCGCTTTTCATCAAATCCAGTTGTTCAATACGAAGGCAGTGTTGCATATGTCTCCTTCACATTGGACCTTGCCACAACAAATGTTACTCCCAATTACTTGCTGTTTGCATATGGAGCTCTTTATGGATCAGGACAACCACAAATCCACATCAATAAAGAGGCAGTTGCTGCCAATTTTGCTCAAGGTTGGTTTTCACCCTTCAAAATGTAGATGATTGATGCCTTGATGAGAGTTTTAAGGACTTTGCTGTTGCTCTTACTTCTCAGATGCATGGTATATTCTTTCCACAGAGTGGATGACTGGGACACAGGGTCATGAGATCAGGAGAGCTATCACTTGAAATCTACTGTATATGAACGGCAGCTAGTTTCTTGAGTGGCGAATGTCATGACTGAGTCTTACCCATTGCCTCCAGAACAGCAACAGATCCCCAGGACACAGAATTTTGTATATTGTTTGCCTGAAAATTTCAGATTATAAGTTACTTTTCTACACTGTCATGTGCTGATGAAGTCTGTGGAGAGCCATCACATCTGGTCACTGCTATTTATGATGACAATCATGGTTCAGTGCTTTGTGAGTGTATGAAGTGAGTGTGATATTCATAAGTTTATGACTTCTCTTGTTCTTGTCATATTGGTTCTGGCTTTGCTGGAGTTTAGACACTGGTTACCATCAAAGTTTTGTTGCAGAGTTTTCTCTGCAATCTCATATGTGTGTGTAAACTACAGGCACACTTCCAAAGGGATATAAAATCTCAACTGACCACCTTCGGAAGGCACATGCAGCTGTGAACATAGTTGGCTGGGGTGTTTTGCTGCCAGTTGGAGCAATCATTGCACGCTATTGCCGCCTGTGGGACCCAACCTGGTTTTACCTCCATGTCACATTCCAAGTTCTGGGCTTCATCTTAATTGTTGCTGGATTGATATTAGGCACGAACCTGTATGGAAGGCTTAAAGGATTGTCTGGAATCAGCCGTCACCGAGCCCTGGGTATCTTTGTCTTTGTTTTGGCTTGTTTGCAGGTAAAATCTTGTTGATAAAATGTCACTCTGTACTGGGTCTTGTTCTGCTATATTATGGCTGACAGTGAACATGTCCTTGCTTGTGTGTGTGTGTGTGTGTGTTTCTCTCTCTCTCTCTCTCTCTCTTCACATGTGATTATGTTTGCTTATGTTTTGCATTTGTATCATTTTACAGATTCTGGCAATAGTACTGCGACCCAAGAAAGATGCCAAGCTCCGACGGTATTGGAACTGGTACCATTCTTGGGTGGGCCGAATTGCTCTTCTCCTTGCAGCAGTCAACATCCTTGTGGGAATTCATGTAGCACATGAGAAGAGGAGTGTAACAGTTGGTTATGGAGTAATTGCAGCACTTGAGATTACTGCTTTTCTCTTGTTAGAGTCCTTGTACTGGATCAAACGAAGCAAAAAACCGCAAGTACCCCATCATGCTCCAGCCTTTGGCTATGGTGATGATGTTTGAGCAACCAAGAAGCAGGGTCCAGAACAGTTGTAGCTTTAGTCACATTTCACAGTGACCACACAAAGGTCTGATGCATATGATTTCATTTACTCAGTCATTTGTAGCAAATCTCTTTTGAGATTTGGTTATTCTTTGTTGGGGTTTAGGAAATACATATCTGCATGTGATTCAGGATGCAAGAGATGGAGGGCAAGCTTAATGAATCTTGTAGGGAGGAAATGGCACTTTTATATCCCTATTGTAAAGTGGCTCACGAGGTGGCTAACACTTCAGCATCGAGTTCTCAGTTTTCTATGTAGTTGAGGATTGCTCCATTTTATCAGTTCTTTGGTTTCAACATCAACAAAGTCTTCATTGTCATAAGCCTTGAGACTTCTGCAAACTCTCTAATCTGTGGTTAGCCAGCACTGGAGTTTAGCCTATGTTGTCTTTTGTGACAATTTGATTTTATATTCATCACTTAAAATTTTGTACAAAAGACTACTCACTTTGAAAATTGTTCATCAGGAAACAATATGCATGGTGACCAAATTCTCTGGGGAGTCTAATCCTGAGTTTAGTGCATAGATCATAATGATAAAGTTCAAATTAATTTCCTCAAACCCATTTGCTCAATTGCCTTACCAGTGTGTCAAGAACCCAGAACTATGAATTTGTGTAGAATTAGTGCAAAGAATTGGTACAAGACTTTTCCTCTTCATCTGGAATTCCTCTAATGCTGTCCCTGGGGATTGTGTTATATGCATACCCAGGGGCGGCAAAGAAAGTCAAGGCAGGTGGAGCAAAGTTCTTATGGTGTTACAAATGGAATGTAAGGAAACAGGGTACTTGGTCAAGTTTGAGAAGTTGCAATTCACACATCAAATTGTTAGTAGCTGCTGCTTCAATGAGATTGACATCAGTCTGAACCAGCATTATGCTTCTTCACCACTGTCACAATGTGTTCATCTTCAATCACCAAGGCTTGCAATTGTCAACTTGCGAGTTCCAATCCTTTTGAAAATTCTAGGCAACAAATATGTGTAGTGGTTGAGGTGATGGTAGCTGCAACATACCAGTCTTTGCTGGTTGTCATTTGCTGGGCTTATGAATGGGTTTAAATAATCTTAAAATTAGAAACAACTAGAAACATGGTAGCCTCTTACCCATGTAGTCATGTTGGAAAACTTTCACACCCTTGTTTCCACAACACACTTGTACCATGAGATTTATGATGATACTGTAACATGATGTATGATGACATAATGCATGGTAAAATATGATGCATATCAACATTGTGATTTTGATACACAATAAAAATAAAACAAAAATTATCATAATTTGCTACCTATGCTATTTTTTGTTGGGTAAAAATCATTTTTTACTAATGATTTCATTGTTTTCATTCACATGCAAACATTTTCACACTAACACAAGATGCCCCTCACTTCAAAAAAGATACTAATGTAGCCACTTGGTAGGCACCTTTCATCAAAACTTGACAATCATTTTATACTAGGGCTACATCACATGCGATGGAATAAGATTATTAGTGCAAGGATCACATCGTATTCATCAAGTTTTGCGCACCTTCAAAGGTCTTATGGTTAGTAAGATGCCTCTTATTTTCCTCTCTGGTTTTACCTCACCTTGAAAAAAAATTGGAAAATTATATTAAATTATGTTCCCAAACAAGGGCATATGATTATTATGTTAAATTATGTATAGAAAGAAAAAAAATTAAAAAATGACTGATGACCTTGGATGATATTTATGCAATTTAAAGAACCCTCAAAAGTGGCATAATTATTATCTCAAAATCCTTTATGGTTAGTAAGGTGCTCCTTTGAGGGTAAAGCCCCAAGATGGGGGTCCTCCCCCCCCCCACCCCCAATTCTTGGCACAATGACTTGGTTCCCAAAATGTGGAAGGGTACCTACACTCGCCCTGTCCTTGAGCGAGCGTAGGTACCTACTTGTTCCCAGCGTGCTGATGGAAGGCCACCGTAGCGTCAGTTGAAGAAGGTACCTAGGAAACTTAAACTGAGGAAGGTACCTAGGAAACTTAAAACTGAGGGAAGGTACCTTCCCTCGAAGCACAGCCGGTCAGTCGTCCATGTCAGCGGCGCAGGTAATCAGTCCCACGGGTAACCAGTGACCGGCGCAGGCCAGTCTGGCTCGCAGTTCGTGGGTGACGCAACTGCTGCAGTGTTTTGTTTTAGGGATTTTCTGTTTGTAGCCAAAATGGCAATCATCCGTAATAAGACGTAAAAAAAAAAGTGGCGATCATCCCTAGCAAGAAGATTTCGCCAAATCTTTTGCTATAAATCAGAAATAAAAGTAAAAAAATCTTAAATCATGCATCTAATATACTTGGCTTCAAAAATAAAAACCAAATATACAAATCTGGCGATTTTTGTACTTTAAAAAAAAAACTTAACTTCTGGCGACTGAAAACCTCCAGAATCAATTCTTTTTCAAAAAATTAATTTTTAATTTATCTTTTGGCGAAATTCCAACAGCGGGAAAAAAAAAAAAGGCTGAACTGCAGGGGTCTGTGGACTTGGCCACAGGAAAAGAAAAAAGTAACAGAAGGCAGGCACTAAAAGAAAGAGAAAGAGTTCAGAACCTGACTTCCCTGCGCACAACATTGACGAGTCCAGAGTAAAAGGAAGGAAGAAAGAAAGCTGGGGGGCGGGAAAGACGGGAGAGAGAAACCTAAAAGAAAACTTCACCATAAATTTCTAGCCGGTGGTCAAGGCCGGACTCCGTTGAACAAAGCGCGCGCCGCGCGGGCACGCGACGACCCTTGTACAACGACCGACCGACCTTAATCACAGGCTATGACACCCTGTAGCCCTTTACCGATTCGAGCGTTCTGATTGGAGCAAATTTACCTGAATTTTCTACCGACCAGTTTGACTGAGAAATCAACCAACGCAAAGCTGCCACATCAGTTCCCGTTCTCGGGTGCTGAACCGGTTACAGATGCCCGTTCTGGTTGCCGGATGCCCGGGTCTGGGGCTGCCTGGCCGGGCGGAGGAGTAGGACGCAACGGGTGGTGGCTTGGTGACTTCCGCGGAACAAGTCGGGGGAGACGGGGAGATCGCTCGAAGCCTCCGCAGCCATGGTGGAAACAGAAGGAACGGAGAGTAGGGTCTTGAGATTCAGTACAGCGTCTGCATCTCGCTGTCTGTAGTCTGAAGGAAATTCTTAAGGCGCTTGTGGCCGAAGCGATAGAAAGTTGTGCCTGCGGCAACACTTGAGATTTGGGAAAGTTGTGCCTGCTGCTGTTTGAACTCCAGGGATGGTCAGATGTTTTTAGGGATCTGCCGTTTGACGGGATATGCTTTAGAAGGAGAGGGAAAGTTTTGAAGATTTGGTGATTTGAACAATAGGGAAGAGCAGGTGGAGCATCGAGTGTCGAGGACAGGAGAGGAGATTAATCATGTGAGATTTGGAAACAACAAGTGCATTGTCAGGCAGGCCAAGGGTTCCGAAAACGTCCCCAGGAATAAGGGTAAGAGAGCGTAGCACTTATGGTCGCGGGTTTGCTGGAGCAGTTACGACAGAGACGGGAGACATTAATCAGAGATGTGGTTGAGAAGAGACTCCAAAGTGATGGGAGGTAGTGGATGGTCGCGTCTTTGTCATACATGTAATGCGACGTTTGAAGAGTTATGCTGCGGGCCATTCCTCTGCCTCTGAAATTGTGAGTGTTCTTTTTAACTGTATCAGCGCCACACACAAACATGTATGTGTGGCTGTAGAGTTGACGATGGATTGAATTACTGCTACCCGCATCGGCATATCCTTAGCCCTTTGGCTTTTAGGTTCAACTTCAAGAGTAGGGGCATCTAACACACAGAATCATGAAGAAGGCTTTTGATGCGTGAAGGTAGTTGTTATCAGAACGGAACTCGGGTTCTTTCTATGCTCCTACAACAGGAGTAGACTCTAGTGTGGTCATACTCGTGATGCTGAGGATGATCCCAGTAAAGACATTTAGTAGGCCATTCATGTGAGAGTAAATCGCTTCATGGTATGTATTATGCATCCAGCGAATTGGACCGCCTTTCTGTTTCTGTGTTCCCAGATTGCATCTAGTTGTGAGTAGGTATATCCTTGACTTGGTGTGTTTTAGTAGTCTCCAGGACTTGTTGATGGAATCTGAGTGTTAGAAGTGCTCCATGTGAGAATTCTACTTGAGCAATCACTTCCATTCAGAAGCAAGTACAGGCGTAGGCCCTATTGGATCCAATCTTGTTGCTCTGTCTGGGGGAACTTTTCTACTCAGATGTCAGACACAGAGAGAAGACCTGGGCTGTGCCTTGGAATATAGATCTAAAGGGTGAACAGGGATAAGTACTGATAGTTTCAGGCTGCTGAAGCTTGGGTATCGGAGTGATTTTTATTAGGTATACAGTATGGCAGGTGCAGCTGCAGACAACTTTGCATTTTTTCTGGCATGTGCAAGTCTGACAGTTATTGGCTGAGTTAGCTTTAAGGTTGGTGCTGGTATAATGAAGAAATATGTCTGTGAGCTGTGTAATGGTTGTCTCCTTGCCTCTGCTCTGTATTTCTGCAAGGGTTTTTCACTGATACATGTTAAGAGCAATTCATGTGAGAAATTGGTACTCCTTTCAATGTGAATTGTCGTAAAGAAGTTCATGTATTGTGAGTTGACATGGTAGAGTTTTCACAAACATACTCAAAAATATGCTAACAACATGTTTGTGATATATATGTGCAGCTTGGGGACTCTGGAACTAAAAGAGTGAAACTAGGGCAGGAGGTTACAGAATCCAGTGGAGAAGCCATAGGTCCCATAGGGGTGGCAACTGTTTTGAGTGGAGGGGAACTGGCAATGGCCACTGTTGCCAGCACAAGCCTAACAGGTGGGAAGGCAGGTTCAAGTGGAGTTGATCAACTGCCAAAAGAGATGCATGACATGAAGATTAGGGATGAGAAAGTGGACCACAGTGATGATAAGGTATACTAGCTTCTAGTTTTGCAGCCCTACTCCGTAGCCATGAATTATTCTGTTTGTGGGCCTGTCTGTATTGACAGGATGCCCTGATTTGTGCCGCTGACTGTTTGTACCTTGCTGTGGTTGTAGGAGGTTGAGGCAACTGTGGTTGATGGGAATGGCACAGAAACAGGTCAGATCATTTCAACAACAATTGGTGGTCGCAATGGTCAACCAAAGCAGGTATGCCATCTGGGCTTTCCAGGAACCTCATGGAAAAGGCAGATTAGTTAGAGTGGTACGCCCAAGTAGTGAGGACAACATTGTGTATTCACCTGCACTCCCATACTCCCTATTGGGAGTGAATGAAGTTAAATCAGGAGTGATTGTTCTGGGCATGACCGTGTCTTCCCATTGCCTATACAAATGTGACAGAAACTCAGGACATGAATTTTTGTACTTGCCTGACATTTTGACCTGGTTATTCCACACTCATCTGTAGTCACCATTGGAAGCTGATGAAGTCAGTGGGGAGTAATGGCAGCTAGCTAATCCCTGCATTCATGGTGAAGGTGATCTGATACTTTGTGAGTGACACTCACAAGGTTATGACCACAGTCATTCTGTTTTTTGTTTTTGTCTGGCTGGAACTAACACAATGGTTATCTTCAAAGCCTTCTGGAGTTCTCTTATCATCTCATAAATATAGTTGTCCTGGCATACATGGTGGTGATAGTATGATAGTTTTTATGTTTGTTTTTCCCTCCTCTGTTCTTTGATGTTGGGTTTCCTCCACCTGCTCAATAATATGTTGGCAGATCTGCAATCTCTATGACCTTATTATCATCTCATCTCTGTCTGATTTGGTTTGACTTAAATCATGAGTGTGGAGAAGTTCTCAGTTCTGTGTATTGTCTCCATAAATTGCTTCACAATTCAACTGTCATAATATGAAAATTTTGATGGTTGCAGACAATAAGCTACGCAGCAGAGCGAGTTGTCGGAACTGGATCTTTTGGGATTGTATTCCAGGTAACCTGCTTTTCACATTGTGCACCTGCCTTCTCCTTGTTTTGATGTTGGTTAGGCTCTGATACTACAGAGTTTGTTGTGAACATTCTGCTGGATGTCAAGGTTGTCACACACAGCTGAAACAAGAGCTTGTGAAATCCACAGTTTCTTAGATGACAGTGTCTAACCAGTTGATTTGATGTTATGCAAGAGCTGTAACAGGCAAAGTGCATCGAGACTGGAGAGACTGTGGCAATTAAGAAGGTGTTACAAGATAAAAGGTACAAGAACCGAGAGCTTCAGATCATGAGATTGCTGGACCATCCCAACATCGTTGCATTCAAGCACTGCTTCTTTTCTACCACAGAGAAGGATGAGCTTTACCTCAACTTGGTCCTTGAATACGTCCCTGAAACAGTTTACCGAATTGCCAAGCACTACAATCGCATGAACCAGCGCATGCCCCTGGTGTATGTGAAACTCTACACCTACCAGGTATACTAAAGGATTTGGCCTTTCATTTACCTGGGTCATCCACTTGCTGTTCTTGCAAATTCCTGTGTCTGCAAGCAATAGGTAGTGGTTCAGAACCATGACTGAGATCAGCTCTGTCTAATTTTGGTGGATAGTGGGTAATGCATGGTTTGAATATGTCAAGCTGGAGGTTGGGTTTATAATTTGGGCAAACTGTGCCCAGTCAGCATAGGAGGAGCTTATTAAGATTGGCTCCTTGGCTTTTGGGTACAGATATGTCGATCACTGGCACATATCCATAATGGCATTGGTGTTTGCCATCGTGATATCAAACCCCAAAACTTGCTGGTACGCTTCCATACTTGCAAGCTGTGATGGAGATATCTAGTGACTTCTCTCCTGTTGTTGGGTAAATCAAGAATTGTTGTGGATCTGGGCCTGTTCTGATATCTATTTGCATGTGTTGCAGGTGAATCCACACACCCACCAGCTCAAGCTATGTGACTTTGGAAGTGCTAAAGTTCTGGTAGGCTCTCTTTACTCATTCCACTATAGGATATTGACCTCTGTCCAAGCATCTGACTGGGGACTTAGATGCTTTTTTAACTTGTCACTAGAGGGTTCTGTTGGAAACGATGAGACATTTGTGAGCTCTGAGTTTCTTTTTGCATCTACTGGAGTTAGTATGTCATTATCATTGTGCTCTCTGTGGTGCACAGGTGAAAGGGGAACCCAACATCTCGTACATATGTTCTAGGTACTACCGAGCACCTGAGCTTATATTTGGGGCCACAGAATACACAACTGCCATTGATATCTGGTCAATGGGCTGTGTGATGGCTGAACTTCTTTTGGGTCAGGTATATTCTCCTTTTGTACTTCTCCTTTTGGTTTTGTCCCTTCTCCAGCTAATTTGATTGTTCTTGAACATAAAACTGCAACTTTTTTGCTAGTTGAAGCTGGCATCAACAGATTGTTTGCCACAGTTCATGGCACATCATTCTATCTCACATGTTATCTGTTTTCATGGCAGCCCCTTTTTCCAGGAGAAAGTGGAGTGGATCAACTAGTTGAAATCATCAAGGTACTGAACTTTGGCCAGCTGAAAACATGGATACTACAAACACATTTTTGGTGCATTGAGTATTGTTAAATGATTTGTTCTTATAAATGGTTGAATGTTTGGTTGCCCAGGTTTTGGGCACCCCAACAAGGGAGGAGATCAAGTGCATGAACCCAAACTACACAGAGTTCAAGTTCCCTCAAATCAAGGCTCATCCCTGGCACAAAGTATGCAGTTTTCACACTCTGTGATTCCAGTACATTTGCTGTTAATAAAGTGTTTAACCTTATGTATTGAACATCTGGAGGGGTGTGTGTCTTTGCCTTCTGTCTCACTGTGGTTCTGCCTTGAGTTAGGTCTTTCACAAGCGGATGCCACCTGAAGCTGTTGACCTAGTCTCAAGACTTCTTCAATATTCTCCAAACTTGCGCTGCTCTGCGGTGCGCTTCCTGCCTTTTTCTTCTGAATCCTTTTCTCAATAGTTCTTTTACAAGTTGGATGTCGATTGCTTCAAAGAGAACTAGATGCAGCAAATAAAATGGAAATTACATTGGTTGCCTAGGAAATTTCGCAGACATGGTGTTCTGAATATTGAAGAATAATATGGGTCATGTTACATGTTTTTTGTACCACTACACCAGAAGGTGAAGTAGCTGTGGAACTAATGTTAGCATCTATCTCACTTTGATCTTTGACTTCTCTGGAGTAGTGTTTGTCCTTACACTTGTTCAGTTTGTTTTGGGATGCAGTTGGAGGCTTGTGTGCATCCCTTCTTTGATGAACTCCGCGATCCTAATTGTCGCTTGCCAAATGGTCGCCCTTTGCCCCCTCTTTTTAACTTCAAGCAACAAGGTAATTCTCTGTCATCTTAACTTCAGTTCTGTTGTGTCCTTTGCTCTCTCCAATTTGAATTTAGATCAAGGTGCAGCATGGAGAGTTTTGGGATTGAAGCTGTGCCAATGTGTTTGGGTGTAGTTCTTTCTAAGGAAATGTCAACAGGTGTTTGTAAATTTTACTTTTCTTTACTTACATGTGTCTGCTGGATGTTTTACAAATCTAAGATATGAAGCTTGGTGCTGTTATTGTGATGGCCAGAATTGAAAGGCACAACACCTGAAATTCTACAGCGCTTGATACCAGAACATGCAAGGAAGCAGAACCCAATGCTTGCCCTTTAAGGATCTGAGCAAGGGCACAACCCTTTTCCGCAGATGCACAACTGCCTCCATTCAAAGGGAATGATATTCTACTATTGACTCGGTTGGCAACATTGAATTACCTGTCCAGTCTCTCAAAGCAAGCAATTCCTGCCAATGCTGCATTTAAGTGAGGGAACTCACTAGATGTCTCTAGCATGTGACAGTTGACCAGATAGCATTCCTTTAGTGTCTTAAGGGAATGGGTACAGTGTTTTCAGCTTCTCAGGCATTCTGACTCTGAGGAAGTGCTCTTCCTTGTCAATGATGCCTTTCTTGTTGGCATGGTACGCATGTATCTATGTTGAGACAGCTGTTGTGCAACCACACTCAGCTTTCTGTAGTGTGTAAGTTTGTCTTCAAGTGAGCACACTTCAAAGTCCAGGTTGTCATGTACTTCCAAGGTTGAGAAAGACAATCTTTGATATCATGCAGCTGGAATAAAGCAAACTAATTTGAGTAGTTGAAGAGATGTGAGTGTGGGATATTCTCCGGTGTTGAGTATCTTAACAGTTGTCTGCTTTTGTTTTTCCTTCTAATATATCGCGCCTAATTTAAGCCAGTGCATGTTGCAACTTTGTTTGCTAATACTGTGTCATTGATGTGCACTATTGCTATAATTGTCTTTGTTGTTGTTTTGGGTCTATGTGCTGATTTTTGTGTGAACTTTCCAGTCTCTTTTGTGTTGTGTTATGATTTTTGTGTAAACTTCAGTTGCTTTGTTCTATGTTACTTTTACTGTACCATCCTTGTTGCACAGATTGTTCAACTGCCTGGTATGACATGTACTTGTTCCTCACTCGGTTGGTGAATCAAATTTCTGATTCATTTTGGAACTTGTTAATTCCATTAGTTGTGACATGTCAATTCAGTTTCATGCATGCGGCAGTGGATATATGGGTTCACAGGGCATGATGCTGGTGACTGTAGAAAGAAGAGATTCAAGAGGGAGAAAAACTGAATCGCCATGCCACAGTCTAGAACTTTAGTCAGAATGTTGAGTAATATGCATGCAAGAGGGTAATTGGGTACAGGAAGTTACAGTGTGTTAGGTTGCAGTCGAAAACTACCATGTTTTAGAAGTGTAGCTGCAATGGGAAGGTACGATATGGGATAGATAGTTTTGGTGGATTCATGTTGAAAAGGCCATATTGGCACTTGAAGTTCGAGTTTTTAAAGTTTAGCATATAAGTTAATAGCTTTTAGGGTTTGGTGCACAAAGTGTCAAATATTTTGACTTTCATTTTGTATCATGACGCTTGTTCATCATTTTGTTTTTATCATTATTTCCCAAGATATCTTGAGATTATTCAAGAGTGGAGCTATATCTTAAATTTGGACTAATAATTTAATCTTATCTTTATTACTTTGTTATTAGACATTCCTTCTCCTATGAAATGTGGGCCATTGTTCTATGCATGCACAAAGTTGGCAGACGATGCGACAATTTGTATGAGAAACTTTCTGGATGATTTGAACCATTTTTTGTTGGATGATTTAAACCATTTTTTGTAAACGTACAATAAGACAAACACCAATTGATTTTCACATTTTCATTGCTCCAATTTAAAACTTAAAAAATATTCCTCTATCTGGATAACAAATTTTTTATACAATTTATCAAAATTCTCATGGAATTCTTGTGAATTCTCTTCATACAAGGTACAAATTGTCTAACTCTTGAAGAAGACTACCATATCTTCTGGTATAGAAGCGTTTTACAGTGGTCTAAAATAAAAGCAAACCAAAAATGCACAAAAATGTATGGTCACAATAGGCACCATGAAAACAACTTCCAATTCAGAGTGTCCAAAAACCTTGCCCAAACTAGTACTTGAAGAACCAAGTCTGTTACATGTCTGCACCCGTGCAGCAGAGACTTAGAGACATGTCTCCTCTCTATAACTGAAGAGGATGTGATCGATAATAGACACAGATACATATCACAGCTTGAGCCTGGACTTATAAACACAATAACTATGCCACAGAGTAAGGACTGTGCTCCATTTTCTTGAGCTTTGAACAGTCCTGGAAAGCCTCCATTCCTAGCAAAGGGGCAAACACAGATAAAACATGTATTCCAACAACACTGACATGTGACGCAACAAGACCAACACATGAAGCAACAAGACCAACATGGCTTTATAGAAGTGAACAAACACATGTAATTAATGATCACAAAATCTTTCATCTCACCTTTGTGTGTACTCTTCTGGTATGCTTACTGAGGACGATTGGTTCCACCTCGTAGAATCTGCCACACCCTCTCCAAAAGAGTATGTGTTGCAACTTCTATCATGTTTGCAGAGAATCGATGATTTTGTGCGATTTTTGGTCAAAATTTTATGAATGTTTCATGTTTGATCCTTGCCAATCTTTGTTGACAGACAAGAATGTACAAATTCGGGATGGGTTTGTATGACAGCAAGTATTTTGCTTGCACATTTCTGAGCACCTGCAGAGGCATAGCTCCATAACCAAAGTTCCATAGCTCTATCACCAGAACTCCTAAAAGTTCGCCTTTTAAACAGTTTTTGATTAGATCATACACAATCATCTCAAGCATGGATACTACATGAAGAAGGAAAATATTGATCAAGAAACATACCTTGACTGTGGAATCCGAGAAACCTGTGACATCAGTGCTGCTCTCACTGTGACATGTTGGAGGGGCATCAAATAAAGAAGTAGGCAGTTTCTTGTTCAAAATCGCAGTCTCAAAGTAAATGAAGTCAGGAGAGTCCGGATCAACGTGTACTCCTGTGACTTCTACCCAAATAAAGAGTTGCTTAACCTTGATGCCTTTCAAGTTATTTATTGCTCCAAATAAAAGCTCTCCCTCTATGGTTTCCTCATAATATACCTGCCAAATACATGAACAACAACAAACTCCTCAAGTTTCAATTAGCAGGAATTGATCAATGACATTCTCTCGGCCAAAGAGTCGCATTTTCCACTTCCTGGCAGCGACTCTGTTGTTTTTTCCCAGTAGCTAACACCTCCTCCAAGAGGCTGTCGGAGGCTCTCGAATGATAACTGCACATTACGAAACAGTCTCACGTCGCTCTGAAAACTAAAGACAGTACTCTCACGCTCTGAAAACTCAAAGATTCTGTTCACGGCGATCAGAATATATTCGACACTACTGAGAGAACGATTTTCGACGAGAGAAAATACAATCGAGCGATGCAAATGCAAATTACTCAAGGATTTGAGCATTCCAGTCCTAATTTCCTACTCGAACAAGATGCACTCTATGTTCGGTTCGCAAAACTCAGACAGGAAACACGTCAGAATGTCCGGCCACAACTTTCAAAGAATTACACATCCGAACAAAAGAGCATCCGAGTTCAACAAACAAAAAGCAAGGCGGAGAGCTGGTCACAACAAATGAGAATGCTAAGCAAACCAATGGTTCAACGACGCTGAGAATAAAACAGAATCGACTCAAAGACAGAGCCTGAAATTCATGCTAAATCAGCAAAGAGAAAAGAAGTATAACAAACCGGCTCCTCGATCTGTGCGTAGCACGCCTCTTCAAGCTCCACCTTAAACTCGCCGTTTTCTGACAGGACGTAGTTCTTTACGGAGTTGGGAATCAGACCGGCCGGCAGCCCGTGTTCCTCAAGAGCTTTATACAGCGAGTCCGTGTCCGCAGCAGCACCTAGCAGCGGTAGTAGCATCAGAGCGAGAAGAGCAGGTATGAGAATTGTAGTGGCCATGTTCACGACGTCACGAGTCCGAGTTCTTCTCACCTCAAGCACTCCACGCAACGCTGTGTTGTCGCGAGCACTGCGGAGAACACTGGCTCTCGCCCTCTCTTCTCGTGATATAGGGGACGAGACCCGGGGGATATTTAGAAAGATATCCGCTTCGTACCAGCTGATACTCTGGACGGGTATTACGTTTTCCCTGTAATGCTCTCCTGGGTCTCGTTTTCAGATCTATCTCCATTTTTCAATAACCTGCGGTTCGGTTATATTTACATGGGAATTTGTTTACCTTATATGGGTTTTTTTAATATTTTGAATTCGTAAATTTCATTGGGCCTGAGGATTTTTGTCTTAGATTTGTTTCAATTTTGTGATCATCCACAAAGAAGAGTTAGCCAAATTTGGCTACAGATCAGAAAGTAAAGTACAAAAACTTTAGTAATTGTGCTATATTTTGGCTACAATGCTCAAACCTATTGTCTAAATATGGCCAATTCAGAAAAAAAATGAATTAAATTTTTTTTTTTAAAAATAAACCTCAAAATGATGGACCGTCCAAATTCTCAATTTTAGAATGTTTTCCATTTCAAAGGGATTATTAATTTACTGTTCAGAAATCTTTGTGTTGGAGACACTCTAGGTTATGAACTGAGGTGCTTGCTTATTTTTTAATATTATATTTTGTATTTTCCGTCCTTGGTTAAATATATATAAGCTCATCTTTGTCTTGGGGGTGGGGGGGGGAGGGATACACTTTTGTTAAAATATGAGATCACATGCAACAAAATGATTAATTTGTTCGAGGAATTAATATTGGAGGTTTACAATTTTTGGTATTTCATAGTATTTAATTACCTAATAACACATATTTAATATATATTTCAAATTTCCATTTGTAAAATTTTTTTTATTAAGTTTTTCAGAGTCCACCTTACAATGTCCAATTTCAGTTATAGATTTACACATGATATTTCCATTACACCCAAATAATGATTACAAACAAAATGTTCACCAATAAACTAACAACTAGCACCATGAAAATTTAATGGAGCAATATAGGCACAATAAGTATCACATATATTTAACATTGAAATGGATGAAACCACAAAATGCATGTCTTATAGCTTGCATTGAAATAGATGAAACCACAAAGAAGCATCACATATATCTTCCATTGAAATGGATTAAATCACAAAGAAATATCACATATATTTTGCATTGAAATGAATGAAACCACCAAAAAAAAACATCAGATATATTTTGCACTGAAATGAACGAAACCACAAAAAAACATCACATATATCTTGCACTGAAATGGATGAAACCACAAAGAAGCATCACTTATATTTTGCATTGAAATGAATGAAACCACAAAAAAAACATCACATATATATATCTTGCACTGAAACGGATGAAACCAAAAAGAAGCATCATATATATTTTGCATTGAAATGAATGAAACCACCAAAAAAACATCACATATATCTTGCACTGAAATGAATGAAACCACAAAAAAAAACATCACATATTATCTTGCACTGAAATGGATGAAACCCCAAAGAATCATCACATATATTTGACATTAAATATTTGACATTGAAAATGAGTGAAACCACAAAAAGCACCACATATATCTTGCATTGAAATGCATGACACCACAAGGCTACTTCACATGTGTCATGAACCAAGGCCTATCGCCATTAAAAAAAAATCATATTTTGTACTCTAGTTGGATCCTTGAACAGATCTATACTTGGTGTATGCAAATGGAGTTTAAACTGGTGTTGGGTAGGGTTTTTTGAGTTTCAACATTGAAAAAAATTGAGGGTTTTGTTGGTAGCTCTTTAATGGCTCAAGGTCATGAACTCTTTACTTTTTAGAATTCATTCGAGTCTGAGACATCTTTACCCAATTCAACACATTGAGAGTAAATGAGGATTCACATTTAGTGTGTAATCAATCACTAGGATTTGATTTTGGGTCAGAAAACATGTTCTTCTTCAAATTCTTTTAAAAATTGGGTGAAGCATTGATATTAAAGCTTATGGGGCTTTGGTCTAGATATTTTAACCAGCTGAGGAGAGAGAGCTATCAAACACTTGTTGCATAACCATGCACTTCACACTTCAATGCTAGTAAGTACAATACTAGTCACACAATTTGATCCAAGTGTCAATATTCTACAATGGGGCATTCTGAAAACCAACAAACTTGCATGTTGTAAGGTGGCAACATGCATAGGACTCCGTGCCCACAAAGCCCCCAGAAGTCGGACGTTTTAGGGAGGTGCTACCTCTATAAACATCTGGCATCTAAGAGACCATCAAATGGGACAGGGACATTGTAAGATGGCAGCTTGCATGGCACTTTGCATGCATGAGCTTAGTAGTTGGAGGTTTTGGGAAGGCCCCTCCGCTTTCATTCCTGAACCTCGATATATGAATCAATTTGACATATACTAGAGCATCATAAATGTTGGAAACATGCAGCAAAGAGGATATGCTTGATAGATTGCAGCATAGTTGCATTCGTAGCTGCCACAATATGAAAGTGTAAGGTGAAGCTAGAAGTTGAGGATGTTCCCAAAATAAAAAGGTCTTCGAAGAGGCAATAGCTAATTCGGTCCCTCATTTTGAGAATGTCCCCCAACCCTTCGGGCTTTGCCCATTTTAAAGCACTAAGGGAAGGTTATCATGAACTTAAACATACATAAATCAAAAGGCTTACAAGAGGGAGGGTTCTAAGTTTTCAAACCTACTTCTTAAGAGCAGTAGGTGTAAGAACATTCCCTTTTCTAGGAGAGATCTTCATAGATATCAAATGCTCTCCAAGTATACCCAGAAATTTCTCTGGGTTGTTTACACCTATGAAACAAACAACTCATTCCATAATGGCTTAAGTTCAAAGGTCAAACCCAACAAATATATACTTATATATGACTATAGGTATATGCCATGGCATAGATCCAAGTATGTGATGACTTGATTGATGGACATTGCAAACATGACAGCCTATTTGGGCATGTTTTTGGTGTTTCATACACATGTGATGCACATACTAGACAAGACTCTATTTTGTGAAGCTCTTGAGGTGCACTGGTGGGATAGGCGTCTTGCCTTGTATACTTGGACATGGGATTGAGATTTTATTTGAAATTTTAGGTGTAAAAAGGTGTTCAAGTATTCCAGTTATATGTCATTCTCACATTTTTTTGCAAATTGCTAGTTTCAATTCTCCTTATCACTTGCGTTGATTTTTTTAATAAAAATTCCAGCTGAAGAAAACCAACCAAGTTTTTAGATTGTCGCTTTTTTAGGTCTTGGCTAGTTTTCAAATTGACAATTCTCACAATTTTGATAACCATTAATTTTCTTAGGTTATTTTTTCAAATCTCAAAACTAACATTAAAATTTCAATAAAAATTCAAAAATAATAATAATGAAAGTAATCACTAAAATTGATTAGAATGAATGTAACCAATCAATTACATGTTGACAACCTCATCTTGTTCAAAAGCACCTTCAAATTTTTCTAGCTTCTCTTCTAAATCCAAGTTTGTCTCAATTAACTTCATTAAATTAGTAGGTGAATTACAACCAATCCTAGGATCAATAGTTCAACTTTTATTTACAAATATTAACATTTCTAAAATTTTCAACTACAATATAGTACACTTCAAGTTTGTATTTTAGCCAAAGAAGAAACTTTTTTTGTTTTAATTTGTGACTTTACAATGCCAAGGATTTGTCAAGTTAGAAGGACAACAATATCAAGCACTAACTCATGTTTCTTCCACCATTGCAAACAACATTTTATGTCCTTCACATCTAGTTGATAATGTTGAAAAATTTGGAACTTCATGTTAACAAGTTCCTTGGTTGGTTTAATTGTTCTAGTAGTCATTTCGAAAATGTCCAAATTGCAACACTCATTACTCAATTTGACAAAGATCCAATTTTTATTAAAGGATATAAGAAAATGATGTCTTTTCAAAAATATTAAGAGCAAAAATCTCTTGTCATATTTTTCAATGATAACAACACCTTCCTCTCATCCCATGAGTGAAAAAATTGAACGAAGTTTATCAAACCTAAGGTTCAACATCAAAAATAAAATGTTATAAGTTTTATGTTTTTCATATTTCCTTATGACTAAAAGGAAAGATTTCAAGACATCACCAAAAAAATTCATGTTAGATGCAAACAAAATTAATTCAACAACAATGGTGGAATTTTCTTCCATTATATTTTTTTGTAGAAAGTTTATTTTATAATTCTTTTTTTAATTTCAAGTTCATGGTTGTGGCAACATTCAATGCATCATTAAGTGACCAATGACCTTGAGACTAGTTTATAACATAAACATTTACAACAAGGGACACACAATTTAGAATAATTTGTAATATATGCTAAGTTAGAAGATTATCAATGTGGTCTATTTACTATAACAAAGGACAATAACTTCTTAGAATATATTCTAAAACCTCTTGGAACATATTGATCTTCTTGGGAAACCTACAAAAAATCAAAATTCACTTTAATATTGATTTAACTATCTTACAATTTTTTTTAAAAATCTTGAATACATTGAAAGGTCAAAATATTTAATATTAATTTTTTTGCAAGAATATTTAATTTCTTGGATGAAAACCAAAACCCAGGGGGGAAAATAGTAAAAACAAATAAAAAATACGTGAATAAAAATATAAGGTGCAAATATATTGGTTGTTGGGTAAAAATTATAAGTTAATTAGTTAAGAAATAGGGTACATTTCATGCAAATAATTAATTTAATTATAATATAAGATATGTAATAATCTGAAATAATGGATTATACTTAATATAAGGTGGTTTTAATATGTATATATTGGGTGTTTGCAAACTAGAGTGTCCATTTTTGGGCATCATTGCATCAATTTCTCTACATTTTCATGGATTGGACTTTGTTTCATGTCAATTGTTTTGTTCATTTTATGAAAAGGGATTCATTTATATGATTCTTATATAATTTATTAAGATATAAAACTAAAATCATTTAAAATAAATATTTTTACATCACATGATGGACTTTTAACCATAGATAGATTACAATATCACACTCCTCAATATGGAAATGGACTCATTATAATCATGGTTTGTAATAAAATGGCACCATTTTTTTTCCAAAACTCAAAACCTACATTTGAAATTCAAAATGAGGCCTTATTAACCATTTCAATATTATATGAAAGTTTGATGGACTTTTAATGACACCAAAAAACAATGAAAAACACAAAGCTTTTCATCTTCACATTTTTTGGAATTGAGATGAAAATTTTCACAAAAATTGAAATTTCGGCCATACTATAGTGACATGTGGCATTATTCTATTAAAACATTATAAGTTTTTTTTTAATTTTAAATTTGGCATGTAAAAAATACTCTATGAAAAATCCTAAAATGGATTCCATTATGGACACAAAAGTGTTCCACTTTAGCTTGCAAATGCCTTATTAAAAAATAAAATAATAATAGCATGATCACAAATAGATTGGACAATTATTTAATACCCCCGCCTATAAATGGTCATTTGATGCATGTAGATCCCAAACTTTACACTAAGTGTCCCCCTTGAGAATCAAAATCAACACATGATTTGTTCCATTCTTGATTATTTTTGCCAATTTCTTTTGTCCAAGTAATGGCTATTCATTTGCTAGAAGGGTATGTGGCATTTTTGCAAAGCTAATTGAGTTGATTCTATGGACATGTATTTGAGGCCTTTGCACATTTTTTCATTAATTGTGGCATATTAACAAACTATGAAAAATGCATGATCAAAGCAAGTTCCTTCAAAACTTTCTTTCAAACCCATTGTTTCACAACTCACAACATATTTTATTGCAATATTCATGACATTTATATTAGATCCTTCGTCTTTCACATATGTAATGATCTTGTTTTTCAAATTATATTGATTGAGAAAATCAATTAGATTTTTACTAAGTAGTTTCAATCATCTCAAAAAGGCCAATAATGATGTGTTTTGGCTCCCAATCAACTCCCAAAAATTTAATGACAAGAACAAAAATGCCATGTGGAGTTTCTTTTAAACATTCACAAATCAAAACTTGTTATTGCAAAATGACAATTTTTCAACATTGGTAATCAATATTTATGTTTGGTTTTTTCTACTAGGTTAGTAACAATTCTTGTGAAATGAACTTTTTCAAAGGGAAGACAACTCAAGGATAGAGATACATGACAAAATGTTTCACATCCCCACAAATTGTAAAGAAAATGATATTTCAAAATAAAAGGCCAAGGTTGTCCAAAAGGTTTTTTTACTTCATATCATTTTTTTTTCAAAGGATTTGTTGAACCAAAAAAATTAATATTGAGCAAATTAGGTATTTTTAAAGTAGGTTGCCTTTCCACAATTCTTTTCAATGGACCATTGATCATTTCCTCCTCAATTTTTTTGGCAATTATTGAATGGTTTTTATCCAAATGTTTTCTCAATGTCACACATTATTCCATTATTCTTGTAATAAATTATTATATTTTTTCTTAAGCATGTTATTGGATTTGAAGGATCAATTGGATTTTTGTAACAAAGAAAAACATTTCATGATTGAAGAACTTTCTTGTCCACGTTTAAATTATAATTGATACAATAAAATGACCAACACAATGCATTTATATTATGAGGCCTCCATTTTTTCCTTTGAACACACATTTTTATTTTTATTTTTATTTTTCATTTTGTGGCATTCCATTTACCTTTGTGTGTAAGTGAAGATTTTCTTCAAATTCTTGTTTTATTATATTTTCTTCCATTTAATTTCCATTCATAAATATTTCAAATGTTTCATTTTGAAAAGATATATTTCCATTTTGACTAAACTCTTCTATCTTTCATAAAAAATTGTCAACTAAACAAAGGTGGATAAACCCAAGCAAAAAGTAAGGGTTACAAAAATACAAAATTTTACCAAATTTCAAAAGATGGGCAAAACATTTGCAAGCAAATTATAAAACATAAAAATTTCATTCATTTTGCCCCTTCATGTTGGTCATAATTCAAAATATGATATAGTATGAAAATGTAAAATTTGCAAAAGAATTGAATTGAAATACACTACTACAATTCATGGTTTTTTAAGTTGCCCAAGTTGATTGCCTTGTTCACTTTGATTAATGAACATCCCCATTTTGATTAGAGGCTTATGGTTTGAATGACATGTGTAATTTTTGATTAGTGAACTTGATTAGAATGACCTATTTGGCTATTTATCAAATTGGACATTAAAATCAAATCAAACAAATAATTGATCATCTTGGTCAAAATAACCAAAGGGTTTTAGTCAAATGAAACATCTAATCAAGTTAAACAAAGCAAAATAACGAATGTTTTTAAATCAAATTTAACATCCTATGCTAGTTAATAGGCCAAGCTAGTTAGTTACTACCTAAATTATGTAGATAGCCTAAGTCTACCTATTTACCTAGTAAGCCTACCTACCAACCTACCTATTACCTATGTTGAGTAAATAGCATGTAAATAGCTTAGGTCTACCTACTTACGTACCTACTTATTTATTATTTAAACTAGGTAAATAAACAATGAACATATGTAGGTAGGTAGTTTAAGCCTATTTACTTGCTACTTATTTCCTACTTCTTCTATTTACCTATCATTTTATAACTTTAAACCTACCAACCTACTTCCAACCTATTTACTAAATTTTATTTAATTTTTTTATTTACCTAATATAATAATATAAATTAACATGTGAAATAAAAAAACTTGATAAAAATTGTCCCTTTTTCAAGGTGTACTCCATTGGTAATGATTTGGTTCATCATTGTGAAGGTGAAAGGTTCAATTTTTTATATTAATAACTTATGTGCATGCCTAAAGGACTAAGGTAGGTAGACTAAACCAAGGTAGCTAAGTAGATTATGTTAAGTAGATAAGGCTAGGCCAAGTTAGGCTTACCATTTTCCTACCTCACCTTTTTATAATCTACAAAAATCTATTGACTATTTATGTACCTAAAAAGTATTTCTTAAATAACAATTCAAAAAAAAAATAAAATTAAGTGGTAATTTGACTAATCAAATGGTCCATTATATGCTACTGAAAATGATTAATCAAATAGTTTCATACTCTATTTGCAAAAAATACACCTTAATCACAATGATGATTTCAAACTGACTTGTCCAAATTAACATGATATTTTTTTTTGATGCTTCTCATTTTGGCTATTTAAAGCTAGAAAACCAATAAAGAAAACTTGTTTTTTGTAGTAATGATTGAAAAAAAAACAAAGTAAAAACTTGTATAAAAATTAAAATTAGAAAAAAATTGAAATAAAAGTGAAAACATAGAAATAAAAGTACATAAAAAATTTAAAAGTGAAAAAAAAACACATAATGACCAAATCAAATTAAGAAATAAAATGTAAGGTGAAACTTCTTACTTCTGAATTGAACCTCTACATTTGTAGTTTGTTATGCCCTAGACTTCATAGGCAATTATTACACACAAGACCTCCACAAGGTACAAAAGGGGGAAATACATGGAGAGGAACATTGAGCAACAATGTTGAAAAAGACCAACTAGGAAAACCAAAAAGAGTACACATATTTGAAAAGGAGAAAGCAACAAGCACCAAATAGAGGTAGTAGCAAGTAAGCCAAAGAGGATAAGCAACAAGTGAGCAAAAGAATGTGAAAACAAATCAAAACAAAAAAAAAGAAGAAACCTTAAAACTTTGAAGCTATGAGCTTCACCAAACACCAAATGCAATCAAAAAATTGCAAACACAATGCAAAATCCAGAAGTGGGGCCCAAGCTCTAAAGAAGCATCCCTCTATACTTTGAAAGCTCACAAGAAGCCATTGTGGTGTGATGGCATTGCAGTCACTATCCGTAACCCTAAACCTAAAAGCTTTGGATGCTTCCCAAGCTTTTAGAAGAAACAAACAAAAGCCTAGTTATTCTATATTCTAGAAGCTTCTAGAAGAACCAACATGATTTTTTAAAAATACTAACTAGAAATTTATAAGATTTTACGATCCTAGGTCCTACTTATCCCTAAACCTTAGACTAAATATCTCTATAATTGAGAACTACCTTTGGGTATCTTTTATTACCATGGGCAATTCTTAAAATTATGAATTTTAAAGAAAGGGCAGTTATCATTCCAATGAGAACCAAGGGAGATCATTTTTAGTTTGGGTATCACCTGATGATTTTTAGGGTGAGAATTCCATCTGAGAACCAATCTCCATTATGATAACTGCACAACATTGGAGTATTTAGCTATTGATTAGAAGCATGTCATCACAATTGACCAAAATCGATGGGTATGGGTATGCATATATGTTTAAGCTAAATTTTTCTTATGGCACAACTCCAACTTTTGACCTTTTTTTTATGATTCAAGTTGCAATAATTTCAATATTTAGTCATTTATGTAACATTGTATACATATATTTGGAATAGCTCATAAGTTTAGCACAAGTTTTGCAAGTTGGGTGAAACAATTTAACATTTGACTATGATAATTATGAAGTTGCTCATCAATGCCACATGCCTAGGTTCATGTTAGGCAAGCATCTCGCTTTTTCACACAAACGTATGCATGCCCTATGTAGAAAAATTATGTCCATGCCCTAAGGGCCTAATTTTGTTCAAAATATAACAAGCTTGGGCTCTTTGGGCTTAACATATGTTGATTGCATTGAATGTGGGTAAAACTACATGCCTAACTAACAATTGTTCAAACTAGCAACACTTAAAGTAAAAACTAAATTGTGGGAACATTGTAAGTTCATAGTAACACCTTGTGAACATTCATCAAATGTGAGCTTGAATGAGAATGCATCCTCCCTTAGTTTTTCTTTATAGATCCAAGTAACAAAATTGATTAATTATGCACCCAATTGAGTCTAGTCTCGTCTAATGAGGAGTTGAAAGAAAAGTTATCTGTAAAGTAAAGAAGATACAACACTAGAACCTTGAGTTTGGTCATAATTAGGGCGAGATTTAAGAAAACCCCGCAAAAAAAAACATCAACATTCAAGCACTACAAGGAAAAGACCAATATGTGACCATCACATTTACAACTACCTACAACTATTTGGTCTTTGCAACTAAATTTTTGTTATATACGACTATTGTGACATCGTGCTGACATCAGTCAAGTCATCTTCGACTACCCGCGACTAGTTTGCGACTAATTTTATTTCCATCTATATATGGGTTGGATTTATCATCCAAGAGTAGCCATTTAAAGTCCCATTTAGTCGTAAGCGAAATGGTGCTTAGTCATAGTTGGGGTATGTCTATATGTAAAATATCGTATTGTATGGTTTTTTATGTTATACAAAGGTGTAAAATACAAATTTGTACATATTCATAATATTCATATGATAAATTAAAATTAAATTCCCTGAATTTAGTGGAAATGTGGTTTTTGGACTAAATTAGTCATTTACCCAGCTTTTTCCAACAAGTCATATATTTTGTTTTATCCCCTGATGGCCATATACAAATAGCCAAACAAGGTGGAATATTTAACTGACATAACTAATTTTCTACTTAATCATACATGTGTTGCCAAAATCGGCTATTGCTTCTTATGGATGGTGACCAACATCATTTTTTATGTTAGATAATTTTGGAAATATTGGAAAATGGCCTGAATTTGATGAAAATAAAATCAAGGTGGGAAAATTCATAAAAAATTAAGGCATGTTGCCCCCTTTGCCATGACTGTTGCAGCCTCAAAAGCTGGTGGACTTCATGATAACTGGGTTTGGACCAGCCACATTGGGTGTCCAACTCTAAAATGCAATTAGGGGCTCCTGCTAATACACTCTCCTCCTAAATGGTTTCCACTATTAGTTGATGGTTGGTCAACCTGACCATTGGATATACCAAGTGCTTCCACCTATGTGTACAACTCTGAATCAAACAACCCTTCATGTAGATCAATCTCCATATACAGCTAGATGCTTGTTCCTCCCTAAGCTCAATCTGCCTACATATCATGCATCATCATCCTCACCTGGCATTTGCAACTCTGTAGATGCCATAATTGCCTCTGTGCCACACAACTCAATGGCACCAACCATTGCCATGTTGTGAGGCACATATAGTATTTCTAAAGGCACTTCAACGCCTATCACATTATCTTGTATCACGGTCTGTTCCTCCCCTCCTTCTGTTACCACACGCCTGGAGCGAGGTTCCTTATGTAGCACAACCTTCCACCAGGGTTGGTTTAGCTCTTCAGAGTAAAACACCTGTTGCACTTGAGCTGGAAACACAAATGGTTCGTCGTCATTTGCCTTCAGTGCATTAAAATTTGCAAGCAGGAAGCCATCCTCATCACGCTTGTAAATTGGATGACCTCGCCTATCAACCTCATTCTTCACCCAGTCACATTTAAACAAAACCACTGGGATTGATACTGGCCCATAATCAAGTAATATTATATCCTGCAGAATTCCCACATATTACATGGGCCCAAGTGCACACACTCCACCTGGCCCTTGTGCTTGCTGGAACATTGATGCCACTCCACAATCATAGGTTGCCATTGTGTTAACATTGGTTTCTCCAATGACCCAATAGTGATTTCCATAGGCCTTCATTCGTGTATATCGAGAAGCATCAGAACTAGGCTTAATTGACAAATGGTATGCATCCATTTCATCAAGCACATTGCCATTTGCCATATGGATTCGCATTGCCTCCCTCACCCATTCTGCCAACTCCTGCACTTCTGCAAGCTTTACAGGATACTTGATAGGCCCTCCTGTTCCTCTTCATCCCTGTGCCATTGGTCTTCAAACTCTATGCGTAGTCTTGCCATTCGGTCACACTCTTGCTCATGTTTTCTGCCCACCCCATTAAACCCCAAATAACGAGTTAAGGAAGGGCTCACCACGTAGGTGGCCTACAAGGCTACATTATGTGACCAACATACAACAGCTTGTAAATGTAATACCATGTCATGAAAATTGAATGTGTGTTGGGTTTAGGTGGCAAATACCGGACCCATGGTGCTAAGCAGGCTGCATTGGTAAGGACATAATGATGTGCAAGG
>Ga0209208_10001378_pt1 | contig 34030 bp, 24 predicted proteins | sample S1TSphfallax_3_FD_187694 | JGI IMG/M metagenome (GOLD analysis project Ga0209208, IMG submission 187694) | Host-associated microbial communities from peat moss isolated from Minnesota, USA - S1T2_Fd - Sphagnum fallax MG (SPAdes) (version 2) | ecosystem: Host-associated > Plants > Peat moss >...
TTTTGTTGTTTTTTTTTTTTTTTTTCCAATTTCTTTGTTCCAAAAACATATGTTTAAAAAAGTTTTAGATGGGCATTATTTTTAAAAACTTTGTGGGTTTTCTTTTTAAGACTTCCAAATTAAAAATTGACATTAACTACATTAAATACAAGTTCTCACATATATTTGAGAAGGTCTGTAGGTGATTGAACATGTATTATTCAAATATTAAAATAATAAAATTAAAAAAATTAAAAACCATGTCCATTTGACTCATTTTTAAAAAATTTGTATGGATTTATAAGAAGTGTAATTTCTATCGATATTGAAACACTCAATCATGCATTAAGCCTTCATAATCAATATGAATGGCAAGAAGCATATATACTTTATACATAGTGACACATTTGCAAGTTGTTGGATCATCCACAACATTAAAACACAAACATGAGTAGCTATTAACTTGACCATTAACATAAATGACAAGTGTTCCAATGTTGGACCTTCATCGATGTGCCCATTCATTCATTGAGTTATAGGCACACATTCTCAAATTCAAACCTAAGAAAAATATACAGAACAAAAGACCCTAAACCCTATCACACCACTCTTAAGTCCATCAAAGTTCATCATTGCTAGATGATTGAGAAGTGACAACGATCACAAAGTGCAAACTTTCTGTTGTTTAGGGTTTGACATGTGTATCCAATCCACCAAAACACCAAAAGCTTGAAAAAAAACTCAAGTGCATATGCATATTCTTCAACCCTAAAAAAATCCAAAAATCCGGATGTGCATAGCATAAAATTCATTTAAAATTGGGTGAAATGAACGGTGATAGGGTTTTATACCTATTTCAGGAATCACTATGGCACGGATGTGTGTTTGTCCTCCATGAGGTCACTTTTCCAAGTCTGTGGAATCTACACTAAGCAGCTGGTTCTACACCAGAAAATGCACGCTCATCTATCACGTTCTGCTTCTTAGGTCATTCCAGGGTTCCCATTGAGAGAAAAACCCTAACCCTAATCGCAACGGCTTCTTCTAACGGCCACGTTTTGGTGGGAAGACGAGACCACAAGAAAAGACGGTGATCGTCGCTCGTCTTTCGGAAAGGACAAGAAGACCACGATTGTTGTGGCTTTCGTGCCGTTTTTGGAAGAGCTTTCCGACAACAAGTATGTTAATAAGTTGTGGACGTAATTGTTGTTGACTATGCAGAGCTAGGGAGCAAATCTAGGTCGTTTTTCTTTCGGTGCCTGTTTTGTTCTGCAACGGAAGAGAAGATGTCCTGTTTCGGTGTGTTCATTCATCTGCCTTCGCATAAGATCTGGTGGCATGGTGATTACATGTTGAAGAACGTATACAAAGGCCTTGCTGTTGTTACTTTGATGTGTTTCACGTCGGGTATCTTGCATTTGTCGATGGGCATTTCAGCTTGTAAGCGAATGCAAGATTCCCAGACGTCAATCACAAGAAGAGTCAGGAGATGGTTCTGGCGAGACAACACAGTGTGGGAATCAAATCTCTGGTGGCAATGGTGATCACATTTTGGAGCAGGTATATAAAAGGCTTTCTTGCTGTTGTTACTTTGGTGTGATTGACATCGAGTATCTTGCATTCACCTATGGGAATTCTGCTTGTGAGTGAATGCAAGATTTCCAGACGTGAATCATAAGGAGAAAGAGCCAGGAGTGCTTTGTTTTGAATAACAAATGGGGTGGAAGCCCATGCTGTTGGCAGCAACAGCTTGATCATCACAGCTTGGAGAGGAAGGTAATCGAAATCTTGCTGAATTACAAGAAAGAAAAAAAATCTCATGATCATTGGAAGTCAGTTTATTGATTGCCATGACCACCTGGAATGCATGGTTTTTTTTCTTCTTACGTTCGAGGCCGGATCTCTTGTATTCACCTACACTGGCTCTTTGCTTGGGATGAACTTGCAACACAATAAGATACAGGAGGCACTTGGGTTCAACAACAAAGTGAGCTCCCTGGAGTGGGTGGCAGCTTGGTGTTCAAAGATATGGGCACAAAGTTTGGAAGACTATTTCTGCTAGAATTCTCCTGCTGATGCAGTATATGTCTGTAATGGATATTGGTTATTAATGCATCCCAGTCTCCAGAACACCAAGAAATGCATGAGGACTTACCTTAGTTGTTTGATGTTAGATATTTTTGTGATCACCTACAGTGGCTTTCTACTTGTAGGTGAGTGCATGATTTGCTGACAACAAATTGAGGGCACCTCAGTTCAACAATAGAATGAACTTCCCCCTGGGGTAGCAGGTGAGCTGGCAGCAATGGCAGTATCAAAACTCCAGAACACCAGGAAGGCATCTTCTGATGTTGGACATTAGAATACACAGAAAGCACTCCAGTTTTACTACAGAGTGAATTCCTGATGGGGGAAGGTGAGCTGGCAGATATGCATGCTGATATGATCAAGGGTTGGAGAAGGTAAGGGACGAATGGTGCTCTTGGAATTCTATTCTTAATGAATGAAGGTGGTGTGCTATTTTTGAGTCCTAAGGTAAACTGGTCTGCGCAGTGAAGAATACTTTTTGCTTATGCTTCATATCTGTGGCATTGGACATTTCTTCAACTACTGTGACCTTCTGCTTGTGTAGGTTTTTCGAGGATGTTCTTTGTTTCAAACAAAAGTATACACAGCAGGTGCTGCAGCTCAATGACAAGAGTGAGTGATCCTCCTTGTGTTGTGTCAGCACAGTTGTGGGATCATTAGTCAGAGGAGGCAAATGAAGCATATTGCTGTCAGAACTGTATTCTGATGCAAGAGGCCAATTCATTGTTGGTTATTTTCATATGCCCAATGTTACAAGGGGTCTTCATCCTAATGCTTCTAAAAATGCTACAGAAACTCAGGATGTTTTGTGTAATGGTTAGCCTGAAGTTTCAGGCAAATTAGTCTATGATGAGACCCACCAGCTGGTGAAGTCAATGACGATTCATAGCAACTTTGCTATTACTATTCATGACAAAGGTGATGCTCTGACACTTTGTGATTGACACTAATAAGACTGACCTAATAAGGTACTGCCCTCATTCTAATTCTAGTAATCCTGGTTTTTTCAGTGGAACTGACAAAATGGTGTACTTCGAAGCAATTTTTAATTAGGTTTTTGAAGAACAATGGTTTCTCTTCGATGCTTTTATATTGAAAGTAACATGGTATTGCTTAATAAACAAAGATTTGTGTTTTGTGTTTCTGGTTTAGCATCTTTTTTAAAGAACTCTTTCAAATCCTTTTATAATGAAGTCACATTGTAGTATGTGCTGAAATCTTTGGAGTATGATTCTCCTCTCTTCATCTCTCTTCTCTTTCAGTTCCGTTCCTTTTCATTTTTCCCATATTGTGTTACCATATTAGTGAGTCTATTGTTTCATGTTTCTTAGGCAAAGCCTCTTCCACCTACTTCTGGAGTTGTGACACAAACTCAGGATTGGACCTCTCAGAAGTATCTCATGATATTCATAACTCACATTGAATCACTGTTTGGATCTGACAAAGTAAGTGGGTATATGTGGGTGGCAGGTAATCTACCAGTGTTGGGTAGTGGGTACTAGGCTAAAATCCTGGTATATAGACTGTTATGTAGTATGACCTGAGGCAATATCCTACTTATTAGTTTACAAGTAGATACTGGTTTTCTTTATAAAATGCATGCTTATGTGACAATCCTTTTATAATGTATATTAGTGTAATCTATGCCGTTGGTCCAAGTGTAAAAACTTGTTACCTGATTCATTTTTCCTTCTAAGATCACTTGTTTGTAATGTAGTTGAATCTTTAATGACAAAAACTACTCAAAATTCAAAGTCTCCTACACCTTTTAGGTCTAGAAATTTCCAAACAACCTTCATTAAATCCTACTTGCCAAAGGTTTTCCAGAAATACCAAGAGTGTGTGCAAATTCCATAATCTTTAGTTTTACTTTAAATGTTTTTTTAGTGAATTTATTTTTCAATATTCAATAACTTGAGAGTAGGTCAAAACATGAAGCATACTTTGTGCACCCATCTATACTCATTGCAGCCTTTGCAATGAATGGCAAGGTATCATGGTTTGGGAGATCTCAACATGACAAACAGAATAAAACAAACAAAAACTACCTTCATACATAGATAGATTCATTTGCCCTATGAGCTCTCAACATGACAAATAGAACAAAACAATCAAAACAACCTTCATACATAGATAGATTAGTTTGCCCTATGCTGTTGGATCAATTTAATGAATTTTGAAAGGGAGAATGGTAACCTTTTTCAACTGCAATTTTAAATCCAATTTTCATTCAAAATTTATTTTTAAATTTTAAATTAAATTCTTGAACTGATTTGAATGGAATCCAAATTTCTAAATGGGATTAAAATTTTGTTAAATTCAATTCAAATTCAATTGAAGGGTATGTTCATGATTGGGGTTTCAACGTGTCTAATTTTTGAAGGAGTTTGAATGACAAATTTGGGGGGTTTTTTTTTCCTACTTGCATTATTATAATTGTATTGGATTATTGTAAGCCAATAGATAAAATGATGTCATGTTATATTAATAAATTTATATTAAAATAATTTGGATATTATGTAAATATTTTTTTGAATCTTTTAAATTAACCATATCATGTGCCTTAATACTCTTTTTTTTTTAAGGACTAAAAAAAAAAGTTTAAAATCATGCAATTGATTTCAATTTTTCTATATAACAAAAGCATGTTTCTTTCTATGCAAGTACATGTTCATTGGGTGGATCAATGAAATAATAAATCATATCAAAATTTGAAAGGTTAAATATTTTGGACCTAAGGGTTGCAAGCAAAATGACTATTTTTAAAAACCATTTGGCCAATTGTTTATGCTTAGAATTTCTAGCTCCATGTGCAAGTCACAAGTGTAGGAAACAATCATGCAAAACAACATATTTAATTGTTCATATCCATGTTTTTGCAGTTCTTGTAAATGTAGTTGCACTAACCATTCCGCCCTATATTAAATCTTTTCAAGTTGACATTAGCCACGTGCTAGGGGTGGTTGTTAGGCTCCACATTAAATTTTGCACATGAGTTTTGGGTTTTCAATGGCAAAGCATGTAAATGATGATGGTTCATACAAGACATGTAAAAGGAAATAAGATATGATTAGGTGAATACTTAAGGTGTAATCTAGGTTATATAAATTATTGGAATAGAAATTGTAGCTAGACAAATATAATCAAAGCTAAAAATATGGCAACAAAATTACAACATGGAGGATAGAGGAGAAAAACAAGCAATGCAACATGTGCATTCACCTGTATGCTATTGACTTCAAAGTGAATACAAGGAAAAACTTTAATAAAAGAACACACCTAAAATGTATTGCTCCAATAATCCTTTACAAATCAAAACCATACCAATGATTATTGGTATGCCAATCTTGAATGGTAGCATAAAATGAAAATGTGATTATAAACCTAAAAAAATTGAACATACATCTTGATTACCAAATCCAAATGAATTAAGAGATGGTTTTTCAACTTGGTTTTATAACTCAAGGTTGAGAAGGTCTATTCATTTTTTATAGACCTTAAGCTGATCACTATAAAAATTTTAATCAACTTTAGATATTTTGAAATCTAGTCCTTCAATATGCCATTAGATCTTAATTGCCTTTGCCATAGATGGAAAATAGGGCCATGATCAAAGGTGGGGGAGCATGGCAACAATGCAATTGTTTTTCATAATGACAACAAAAAATGAGCTTGATGATCCAATAAATAACCATTTGACAAGGTTGCATACTGACTAGCTTCCCTTGAAATACTTATGTGTAGTATTGTGCCTTGAGTAAGGACATGTGCCTAGGAAAGGTTTGTTCAATATTGGGCTCCAACCAATTAAACAACTAGATGATACCCATAACATTCAAAACCTTTTGTGAAAGGAACCTATTGTCAACCACATCAATTAATAGGGTTGTAGTTCCATTCAATTACATCTTCACATCACACATTAACTTAGCCCAATCCTCATGAATTACCATGGTGTGGATGCTAGTCAATTTGTAGGTCTTATAGATGTTATACATTATGGCATTGAAAAAAAGAACACTTGGAGTGCTAATAGCCAGGTTCTTTCACCATGCAATATGTAGAACATTAGAGCTTTGTTCAACAAAGTTTTTTAATTGGGAGAAGTCATTTCAACCATACTTCTTCTCTTCATCACAATACATAATGTGTAAGTTAATTTGGCATAATTTCACATCATGAGTTACAAAATCACAAATGAACATGTCTTGGTTTTGAAAATACTTGCTCAAACTTATAGCTTTGGAATCATGCAAGTTAGCCCAAGAATAATATCCAATTCACACAAAAGCTCATAGTTTGCTATAATAGTTTCATTAATAGGAGCATTGTAAACCATCTTGAGTAGAAAAATCTTGAACTTTTCAAGAACTGATTTGCTTGTTAAAATCATATTAATTAATCTAATATTAATATTCTACAATATTTTGAGACCCTTGGTCTCCATAAACTTGGCCAATTTTCATCTCTTAAAATTATGTTCAAGGTTGTGATTAAAATTGGACTAAAACATGTATAGACATTTTGAAACAACACCTCAATCTTCATCACAATGTAAGGATAGATAAAATGAAACTACTAAGTTAATCTTGTGAGCTACATAAAAGATTGGAATGCAAAAAAAAAGGTACTTTGTTTTAGCTATGTGGAAACCCCAATTTTTATGCTTTCAAAGGTGGATGCACCATTTGCATTGAAACATACTACCTTCATGTTCATATCATAGTTTAATGGTCGATCAAATTTTGCAACAAAGTTTTTGATAATAGTAGTGAGGTTGTTTGTGCTAGCACCTTTTGTCACACATTGGAGATTCACCAAAATTGGAATCCTCTTGAAATCTTCAACAACATAAACATGCACTAAAATCCAATATTGGTTATCTATATTGGTTAACCTCATCACAACTTACAAAGATGAAATTAACTTTATGGATAGCCACCTTCATAAAGTAATTCATGGGTTTCCCTAATGTAAGAAGATGGAAAACACTAACAAATTATGAGTTTTTTTTGTTTTTTTTTCTACTTTATTGTGGTTGACAACCTAAAGCCAACTGTTATCATGGCCAATAATGTAATAAATATTTTCGTTGTGCATATGTTGGCTATCATGGTCAATAAATAATTTCCTAACCACCATGTTAGGCTATGCAACTTGACACATATTCCTTTCATTATGTTTCCTTAACCCATCTAGTTTTGAAATAAATAAATTTTCCCTATATTCAATTATGGTATAGGATTTGCAACACATCATGAAAATAATTCCATTTAAGGATTTAACAAGCTCAACCCAAGGGAATTTTCTAGCCCATGAGTCTTGGAAAGTCATGTTCAATTCCCATTCATTCTTTTGTTTCCTCTTCTTAATCACACCAACAATCCTTAAACCATTTCATTTTGCGAAGTTAACAACATATTTGTTACAATTGCTAGGAGACACAAAAGTGGAAGCCCAGGATCATGTGCACCACAACAAACATCAAGAACCAAGGGTCCCTTCCCTTATTAAAGAATAACAAAATACACAAAAGTTGTAAAAGCTTCAAGGTTGGTAGGCCTAAAAGCATTAAAAATTTATACTTGAAACCTAAAGAGGGTTTAAGGGGTGTCAACATGCATTACCATGAATTTCAAAAGAAAGAAATGTTGAACCACCAATGCAAGGCAAAATTTGAACTTGAACAACACAATGTACACAATGTGAAGGTTCAAGGGGTCACAACTTTTGCCTTAAACCCTAGAACCTACTAATGCATACATGGACCTTGGTGTGAAAGAAAACAAACAAAATCATGTTGACAAAGCTACACAAAACAAGTAAAAGAAACAAGAGAAATTTTTACATAATTTGAATATGCAATTCTCTTTTAGTACTAGATGAAGCTCATTCAATGCCCATAGCCCGATCAAACTTATTTCTAAGTCTTCACCATTGATATAAACAATAGCCAATTTAGAAGCCCACTTTTGGTTTCCACAATAGAAGACACCAATGCAAGATCCTACAAATCAGACAATTGCCCATAAATCCCAACACACAAAACACATATTGTCCTTGATAGATTAATATGAATTGTTGGAACATGTTGCAAGCTTTGCAATGATCTTTTGTGATTATCTCCTTAATATTCCTTGAAACAATGAACACAACTAAAGCACAATGATATCATCATTATCATTTAAGCAACACCAACAATTTTTTCATTATTCTATTGAACAATGTTTGGAATGCCTAGTGAAAAAGATGATAGTATAGGTGACAACAAAGATGTTGGCAACCTAGACTTGTAAAATGTAGTGTCCTTACAACTTGAAGATATCCACCATCGCATATGGGTGGCAATTCATCCTAACCACCAATAGGAAAGGTGGTGATTGGAAAATAGATGGTAGGCATTTTTTAAAAAATCTTAAATTATTCACTATTGATGGGATCATTTACCTTAAACATAAATCACATATATGTGAAATTTCATCACCAATAAAAACATTGGTCTGGATAAGTGTATTTTTTCAATTTTTACATTTTTACTTGTAAATCAAAATATTCATGCACAATAATGTATGCACGTGAAAAATCATCACCACCACACAAATTATCTTATATTGGACTGTTCATCTTTTTTCACTTAAATTTGTCCCATATAAATATTATTCGTAAAAATTAGATGAAAAAAAGTCTTGGAATCCTTATTCATTTTTTTGGAAACGCAACCATGAAGGAGTGCTAAATTCGAATTCAATTCAATTCAAACTCAATAGATTCATATTCATTTGAAGAAAAATAGGATGCAAATTGATGTAAACAATATTGAAAATATGTTCATGACTGCAGTGTTGAAAACAACACTTTTCCATTTTTCTTTATTTGGGAACTGACTAAACAAATTCCAATTTGAAATTATCATCCAAGAAGACAACTTATTAAAGTTAAAGCTACATACCTAAACAAATTCTATTGAATCATTGTCATTGAAATTATATTTCACAATTATTATTATCAGCCCTAACTACCTCATTCCCTCCCTTAATGGATACCAAAAAGCGCATTACCTCCTTTACAACTTAACCTCCTTTACCATTAAAGTTACCCCTTTGCCATATACCCTTTAAAAATATCCCTTTCAATTATCTTTAGCTCTTTCTCATAACCACATCACTCCTTTTCCCCTACCCACTTGCATGGATATGAAAGAAATGTAGGAACATTTAAACAAAATTTTAAATTATTCCATTTCGTCTTATGCAATTGTTGTGACAATTTCAAATATCAAAGCATAGGTTTTTTAATTTATGCAAATTAGATTAAAGCGATTCATCAATAGTTTAATTAGGAGCAAGCCTAGAACACATGTAACACATCTTATATAATTTTTGAATTGGCACTAAATAACCTTGGATGAATCTGGAGCTTTTTCCATGGCCACCAGGTTCTACTATGTATATACATACACACACATATACACACATGTTCAGCCATCAAAATGCGTTGCAATTATGTGGAAACGATTCAAATACGTACATATTGAAAATGATTATAAACATGAATTGCATCTTCAGCTCAATCATCAAAGTTGGTATCTAGGAGTAACAAAAAAAACAAGAGTGATGAAAAAGATTCAATAAATGGAAAACCTGTGATCAAGGGTTTTTACATGGTGGAATCCTTTGTTTCCTGGCCATTCCGTGTTGTTAGAAACTAGGTATCTAGGTTGGTATGTAGGCAAGGCAATTTGCGGCCCTATTATAGATGGTTCATACATAGCTAATATTGCATAGCTAACATGTTATCATTCACTCACAAGTGAACTACACCTAAGTTACCATGGTTCTACCTTGGTAACCTTTCTTGTAAACCCTCCTACTAACCTAGTGACATGAATTTTTTGAAAATTTTGACATTAAGTGCTTTTTTTTTTCTTTTTCTTTTTTTTTCAAAAAATGGAAAAAATGAAAAATAGTTGAATTTATGCCAAAGCTGCCTAGGAACGATGATATCTAGGTAGGTATATGTAGGTAAAGCAATTGATGGCCCTATTATGGATGGTTGATACATAGCTAATGATGCATGGTTAGCTATGGGACACAATGAAAGTTTCACCTATGTCTTATGCATGTGAATGATCATGATTCATAACCCAAGATATTAACCCTTAAACATTAGGATAGTGAAAATTTGCACTAAAATTTGGGGCCGGCTAAGGTTTAGGGGTTAAAGTCTCACCTTCCATGTGATGGATGTACTTGTAAAATTTTAATCATTTTAATCTACCTTTGTGAAAAAAAGGACATTATTGCAAAAATAACCTTCTTAAGTCTAAGATTCATACTTGCTTAGAGACTCACTTTCCTAAAGAGTCCATTTCATGACAAGTATAGGTATATAAACTTGTGAAGCACTAGAGATAGTTCCTAGTGCTAGAGCATGCTTCCTTTTTTTTTTTAAATTATTTTTTTTCCATTTCTTTCGATTTTGTGATATAAAGAATTCGACAAATTTTGAAAAAAAGAAAGACCAAAATGAGTCAATCTCACATTAGAAATTTTTATCTCTCAATTTTTGTTGGAAAATAAAATTAGGTGGGGCTTGAATTCACCTTCCAAATGGACCATAATATGTAATAAGGCTCAACATTTTACAATCTTTCTCGACTCAAAAAAAGTGTACACAACACACCAATACTTTAGATTGGAAAAAAAAGGAAATTCTTTTGAGAAAAAAAATAAAATTGGTTTTTTCTTGTCTTGCCTCAAATGGCAACAACAAAAGAGTCTTGAAAAATCTTTATAAATCCATGATCCCATGGGCCTCCTATTTGTCCTCCTAAAATCCTAAACCCCTTTTGATTTTCTTCACAAAATGTTAGAAGCAAAGTTTCAACATTTTCAAACACTTTTGCAGTTTGAAGCTTGAACCCAGTGTTGGGCAGTTATCAGAAATTGAACCAAACCCCTTGCCGGGTATCAGGGTGGTTCTTAGGTTTGATAAATGTGATCAGTGTTTTTTTTTTCACCTTTTAAAAAAATCAAATTTAACCAAAATTTACTCGAATTTACACTACTGAAAAAATCCAAAATTTTCCCAATTTCTTTGTCAAAAAATGGAAAATTTTCGACAGGGGAAAAATAAAAATAAAAATCGATTGTGATCTCAAAATGAACTCTATCCAGTTCTGATATATAACCATGGTTATCAAAAATCACATCACCTAGTTCTTGATATATTACCCTGGTTCTAAACTTTTTAAAAAGTCAAATAACTGCCCAGAAAATGATCAATTCTTTCATGAAACCCGGCGGTTCTTTGATGTTTTTGAAATAATCAGAACCAATGGTTTTCTTATTCCGATTGTTTTTTCGATTGCCTGGAACTGGCAATTCTTCAATTCCAAAGACATTTAGATACCCAGAAATGGAGGTTCTTTTGATTCCGATGTGTTTCAAATACCCGAAACTGGCGGTTCATTTGATTCCGATGGGTTTCAAATACCCAGAACTGGTGGTTCATTTGATTCCGATGGGTTTCAAATACCCGGAATTGGCGGTTCATTTGATTCCGATGGGTTTCAAATACCCGGAATTGGCGGTTCATTTGATTCCGATGGGTTTGAAATACCCAGAACTGGTGGGTCTTTTGAGTCCGATGTTCTTCAAATACCTGGAACTGGTGGTTCTTTTGATTCCGACAGGTTTCAAATACCCAGAACTGGTGGTTCATTTGAGTCCGATGTTCTTCAAATACCCGGAACTGGTGGTTCTTTTGAGTCCAATGTTCCTGAAATGCCCGGAACTGGTTGTTCTTTTGAGTGCAATGTTCTTGAAATACCCGGAACTGGTGGTTCATTTGAGTCCGATGTTCTCGAAATACCCGGAACTGGTGGTTCTTTTGAGTCCAATGTTCTTGAAATACCCGGAACTGGTGGTTCTTTTGAGTCCCATGTTCTTGAAATACCCGGAACTGCTGGTTCATTTGAGTCCGATGTTCTTCAAATACCCGGAACTGGTGGTTCATTTGAGTCCGATGTTCTTGAAATACCCGGAACTGGTGGTTATTAAAGAACCGCCCACACACTGTTTCAAACCTGTTGGGAATTGAGGGAAGAAGCTGGAGCATCAATCAGCCCCACACAAACAAACCAAGAATGGTGGCAGATTCAAGGCCCCTTTTGAAGTTTGCATCGCGCCACCGTCCTTTGATTCCGCAAACACATAATAAACTTTTTTTTTTATTATGACCGACACGCCGCCTCCAGTGTGGTGGCTACATAGATTTTTATTTTTATTTTTTTAATACAATAGAGTTATGGGTAATGTATCGTAAACTGGGGTTTGGAAGAAGCCCCAGTTTTGCATACATGCAAGAGGACCCCATGTGATTGACCCGTAACCAAAACAAAAATCCTCCCCTTTTAACCGCGCAATACAAACTCGAACTCAAAATCGGGAACTAGAAAAGGTTTGAAAATCCATCTCATGCTGAGTTTTGAGTGTTGGTCCCAAGTATGAGTGAGTGACTTTAAACACAACTCAAGGATAGCTCAAAACTTAGTATGAGATGGCAAAAGCCAGTCTCAATCAGCAGCCCTTTACCGATATCTGTAATTTAGTTACCTTTTAAAGTCATCCTGTCTTTGGGCCCTAGTTTGAACCTGTAATCCCTGGTTCATCCCCAATATAGTGTAACTGCTCAAAGTGAGTGTGTACCCAGTTGGCAAGATTCCATTTTAAACTACACTTTTGATTTGATGAAGAATTATGAGCCGGCAGTTCAGGCACAGTTCAGGCGAGATTCCAAATCTGGGGTTGAAACTCATGTGAGGAGGACCAATTTAGAAGATGAGGAGCCCAGTTTGGTCTGCTCTTTTTCATGTGTACTGTTTTCATCCTGACTTTTGGTTTTCGTCCCCAGTTTTTTTGTTTGGGGGTTGGGTAGGGGGGCCGAGGAAAAACAAAACCGGGGCCCAGTACCTGCAGTTTGGGGTACTTTACAGATAAGTTTGATCTTCATGGAAGACTGGGTGATTGATTGCGTGTGAAATGGTGGGGGAGGGGCACACTATATATTTTACACTTTAAAAAAATCTTAAGGCAAAAGAAGAATTTTAGGAAACTCAAATATTTCACAATACAAAAATATTAACCTTCTAAAAAATCCTCTAAAAGAAACAAAAATTTTTCAAGATATTATTATAACTCAATTATAAATAATCTCAAGTTTCAACACAAGCCAAAATATCCTCTTTCAAAAAACCCTCATATGAAAATAGACCTATTTATTTCCTAGGGGTAAAAAATCCCTTAAGCTACTATATACTCCATAATGAATCTAAACACAGATATCCTTGCCTTTGTAGGCAAGGCCAACAAATCTGGAATTCTGAAATTCGGATATGGAACTTCAACAAAGCAATAACAAACAAGCAAACAACAAAAACAAAACAACAAGAACAAAACAAACAAGGAATAGAAAATGCAGATCCCCTGGAAGCTGGTAAGTACCTACTACTAACTTGTATCTTTGCAGAAGTTCTTCTTCAGCACATCTGATCTTCAAGTAGAGTAGTAGGTACTCTGATCCCGGTGATTGAGTTTTTGTAAGATCGATCTTGTAATTGATGAATGTTCAAATGTGCATATGACCTTTGTAAGTCATATAGGTACTTTGTGGGTCATGGCGTATGAGAAATGATTAGTGAAAATTTTATTTTATGTATGATTGATCAAGAGTAGAGTAGAGTAGAGTAGAGCCAACTCTTTGACTCCAGTATGGGTATCTGCTCTAATGAGTTCCATGCAAAGAGGGATGGAGATTCTGGGTATGTGCATTGGGTGTATGTGTTTTTTACAATCAAAGCTATTTTATTTGGGCCTGTTTTTCAACTAATCAATGTCTAATGTGAGGATTTTTGGGTGGATATTTTTATTCCAGTATTTTAGTGTGAAACTTCATCATCCAAAGTGCGAGAACCCTTGGGCTTTTCACCTACATGTGAGAGGTGACATTAGAGGGAGGGGCGGGGCTGTGTGTTAGATAGCTTCCTACCACAAGAGGAGGGCCTACCTCTCTCCCTTCTTTGGTTTCTGCAGGTGGCTCTGCACGTCTTTTGGCATTTTTTTGGTTTTCTCTTTTGTCTTCCATGTGATTGTTCCAATCATCGATTTTTATTGGAGTTTTTGGATTCTTCATGTGAGAGGAAGATTTGGGGGTGTGGGGGAGGGGGGAAAGCTTGGGTTTAGTTGGTGGCCCTTGCCTTTTGCTTCACTTTTAAAAGGTTCAAATCTAGGCCTAGTGATTATTTAGGGTTGTGCATCAGTTTCATTAAATTATCTTCTTGTTCAAGCTCTGCAGTTTATTTATGCAAAATATGTTTTTGAGCATGCTGAAAATATTTTTAAAATGCCAAAAACCCCAAAAAAAAAGTCCAAAAAACCCTTTAAAATAGCCAGATTTCCATACATGTTCAAGTAATATCCAAAAATATGAAGGGATGTTTAAATATTTTTTTCCTTTCATATTTTTTTCTATAGCCAAATTTGCCTAAATCATCTTATGGATGATCACAACCTTGGCTACATCACAAAATTGAAAGAAAGAAAAAAACCAAAAAAAACACAGTTGGATAGCCTCACTTTGCCTGATAGAGAGAATAAACAATGAACAACCAGTGAGGGATGGGCATATGAATTTCAACACATTAGCCAGATAAATGTAAAGCATATATCATCGAAATATATATATGTTAGCCAAGTAAACCTACAACAACCAAAGTGTAATGAGGCAATATATTAGCTGAAGAGCTCTTTGACATGGTGCCTCAATAGGTAGCTCCTAGATTTTTAAATCGCATCCTTGTGCTTGCCATGCAATGCAATGCACCGCCCAATGTAAAACCAAATGAACATAAGAAAAGTGCATTAGATCAATTTGGGGATTGTTGACGGATTCAAATTGGACTCATCACCACCGAGAGAGTTCACCTGACCCTACTTTGGATTAAGCTAATCAAACCCTTTTTTTTTTCCCATTGGGAATTGGGATAGTCCACCCCCCATATCATTGCAGAGCTCCTAACCGAAACTTCCTTGTGTAGGAGGAGGAGAAGGAGGAGGATAATCATCACCACTACCAACCAAGGGCACATTCCCCATTTGGTTCCTTCCTTCGGGGCATGTGGTTTCTTCTTTAGAGATGCTACAACTATGCTCAAAGAGCTATATTCGGTGCAAACCTTTTCTCTTTTTTTTTGGGTTTTTTTCTTTGGAGATGCTACTATGGTTTTTAGAAACCATACTTTATTATTGTAATCCATGTTTTTTTGTTGCTTTTTGTTTGTCCATTTGATTCCCTAATATGAAGCCCATCACCCACGCACCCAACCACCCACCCACTTACTTACTCACTCACTCACTCACTCACTCCACCCCCCTCCCCCCCATTCCGCGCCACCCCCAAAAAAAAACCACCGACTTAAGTTGCACTCCAGACCAGGACAGGCTTTGAAAGGCGCCGCCCCCTTATGTCTCCCAAAATAAAAGGAAAACCAAAACCAAAAAGTCTCATAAAAAGTCTAATTAAAACCCCTTTTTTAAATCACAAAATTAGCATCCAATAAAGAGGAAAAGGAGAGACCCATGATGATGTACACCAAAAATTAATTAATTAATTATTAAATAATAATAATAATAGTAGTAGTAAATAAGTTACTAAATGGCCTAACCCCCCTTCCCCACCTCCCACTTCCCACCGCTGAAAAAATAAATAATTAAAAAAAAAATCCCCCCTTTGTCATCAAACATTAGCGCGCCAATGAACGGACCGTTGCGCAGTTATAGGAACAGCTAGGAAGCAGGGTACCTAGTACCCAGGTTACTAGGTACCTAGCTACACAACAGGGGTAGGTGCTAGGTAGGCGAGTTGCAAAATAGGTAGGGATCCCAAGGTGGGAACGGGGAACCGAAGCAGCGACCAGTGGTCGGCGGCCATCTGTGGGATGGATGTTAGTGCCCTCCGTTCGTTCGTTGTGTTGTTGTTCCTCGTCGCCCGTCGTCTGTTCTTTCGTCGTCCTTCGTTCTTGTTCTCCTTCGTCGCCATGTGCATTGTGGTGCTGCGACAAGCAAAACACTTGTTTGTTTGCTGGTGGTTCCTGATTGTTTGTTTCTCCATTGTCATTGTTGTTGTTGCTAACCAACAATTTGCTTCTTCTGATTCTTCTTCGTTGATGGTTTTTATTTTCCTGCTTTGTTTTTCCAATGGTTTTTCATTAGCAAGATTCAATCTTGAGTGCTTGTTTTGAGCTCGAGCTCTGTATCTACCCGCCATTGCGTTTTGCGCCCGCCAGAGTTTTGTGGGTGGGTGAGTTGGTGTCATTTTTCCCCTTTGTCCAAATTTTTTGAGGGGTGATATTGAGATCAGTTTTTGTCGCATGCATTCTGGGTCGCGGATTCGGTTCATAGCCGGGTGGGGATCAGGGGAATGTTTTTTTTTGGGGAGCTTCGGGTCTGATCGTCTTTTGTTCTCTCACCATTTCCTCTGTCGCTCGTGTTTTTGGTTTGAAAGCTGCAAATAAAAAGATCCAGTCTGTTGGTGATTCATTGGAGGAGGAGGAGAGTCCAAACAATTTCAGTGAGAGACCCATCTGGCTTCCTAAGCTCTACAAGTGACGACTGCATTCAGCTCATGGTGATCACCAGCTCATAGTCTATTTCCTCAACAGACATCAGATTTTGTGTTGCAGTTGAAATTGTGTCACAGTGAGTTCATCATTACAGTGCAATCTTGGGGTGATTCAAACCTCAGGCAGGCAGGCAGGCACATGTGAGAAGCTCCAAAAAAACTTCTTTAGATGATGTCCTCCTTGAAGAAGGTGGGTTGGTAGTTTTTTGTGGAGTGGGAGGGGGAACCTAACCCCATTGTCGGTCCGCTTGACAATGGGGTATTTGTCATGTCGGACAGAAGCTGCAATAGGGACACATGAAAATGCACACCTCAAGCACAAGAGACACAGACCTGTAAACCCCCAAGTCTTCAAGTTTGTGGTAAGCATCCCTTTTCTCCTTCCAAACTCCTTTGCAAAACTTGTGAAGAAAGTTTGTCTCTCTGTCTCTTTCTGTCTGTCTGTCTGTCTGTCTGTCGATCCCATTTCTTTCATGGTGTTTTGAAGAGAGTCCCATAGCCCGTCCTTTGCTGTTTACATGTTACCACCATCAGATGCTTCAATCTTTGGATTTGAGAAACCCTAAAAGATGATGGGGTCTAGTTCTGCACATTTTTTTTTTCTTTGGAATGAATTGAGCATTCTGTGAGATCAAGCTTTTTTCCACTTCTTTCATGGTGTTTTGGGGAGAGTCCATAGTCCTTTGCAGTTTCCATGTTACTATCTGATGCATGAGTCTTTGGATTTAAGAAACCCTAAAACAAGATGGTCTAGTTGTGCACACACTTTTTTTCTTCTTTTCAATGAATTGAACATTCTGTGAGATCAAGCTTTGTGCTGCAACTGGACTATGCTTCAATCTTTGGATTTGAGAAACCCTAAAAGATGATAGGGTCTAGTTCTGCACAAACATTTTTTCTTTGGAATGAATTGAGCATTCTGTGAGATTAAGCTTGGTGCTGCAATTGGACTACATAAAAGATCTCTCTCTAATGTAGAGAAGGAAGGTGCAGGTTTTTTATTGTTGGTGGATGGGGGTTTGTTTGGGGGGGGCTTATTTGTCTTGCTTGTTAGAATTGATGGGGGATTTCTGTGATGGGTTGGTTTTGCTGCTTTTGTGTTTGAAGGAACTGGAGAAGGCAACGAGGGCCTTTGCTTTGGAGAGATTGCTTGGGAAGGGCAGCCATGGATGGGTGTACAAAGGTATTCTTGAGAATGGCAAGGTTGTGGCAGTGAAGAGACCGACATATGCTCGGCAGCTCCTGCAAGATGAAACGTCTTTTGATAACGAGCTTGAGATTTTGTCAAAATTGTGGGGTGAGCGTGTGGTGAATCTGTTGGGGTATAGTTGTGACACAAATGAGAAGCTTCTTGTAGTGGAGTTTATGGCAAATGGATCACTCCATGATAGTCTTCATAACAAAGTCACGCCTCTCAACTGGTTTATGCGGGTGCAGTTAGCATTGCAAACAGCAAAAGGGATATTGAGTCTCCATTCAGCATCGCCTCCAATCATCCACCGTGACATCAAATCCTCAAATGTGATGATTGACGAGAAATGGAATGCAAAGCTTGGCGACTTTGGGCTAGCTCTCCGTGGTCACATTGAAGATGTGCTTAAGATGTCAACACCACCGGCAGGTACAATGGGTTACCTTGACCCTGAGTACGAAACTCCTTCAGACTTGAGCACTAAAACTGATGTGTTCAGTTTTGGGATTCTGCTTCTTGAAATTGTCAGTGGACGGCATGCAATTGACTTAGCTTGTGAACCACCCAGCATTCTTGATTGGGCTGTGCCCCTCATCAAAGAAGGGAGTTACATTGAAGTGTGTGACAAGAAGTTGAGCCTGCCTGCTAATTTCAAGCCATTAAAGCAGCTCATAAACTTGGCTGAAAAGTGTGTGCGTTCATCTCACGAAAATCCTCCACACATGTTTGATGTTGTCGAGGACCTCAAGGAAATCAGTCGGCGAATCTCATTAACAACATTCAATGGTCTCAGTCGGGTGGTGCAAAGAAACATCAGTGCACAGCGATCCAGGCCACCTGGGATTTCTGCTCGAAGGTTATACAGGGGACCTTCTCAGGATGAGGACAAAGCAATGCATTCAAAACTAACAAACTTTGAAAAGGAAGCAGCTGTAGTAGTTGTTGAATCCTGCAGTGCACAAGTCCTGGCCACAGAAGTAACTGCACTCGATGAACTTCCTCCTCCTCCTTCAGGCTTCTTTACATCAGATAAAGCCCTTCCAAATCCCTTGACACCTGATGCCAGTGAAGTAGAATCTGAGATTCCCTTTGAGGAATGCACATCATCAGCAAATGCATCATTCCGGTCAACACATGTGGTCACGATAGTGGACCTTGATGATGACATGAGGGAACACACTAGTGCTTCACAGTCAAGTGCAGGTCAGTGCACCTCCCAGACATCATCAAGGTTCTGGATTGGAATCAATGGAACTTCTCAGAGACCACTATCTCCGTGTGTGAGTCCTAAGGCTTTGAGTGTGGGGGGGCAGCAGCATTTTTATGAGGATCATGGTGGGGTTGGGAACTTTGCAAGAAGACTGACCAGCAGTCGTAAGAATCCATTGTTTGAGCTATCAGCAACACCCATCATGCCTTGCTCATCTCTCTATGATCTTGCCGGAGGACCCAAGACTTTGTCATCCTCGCTCACGGTTGTAGACCGCTGTAGGCTGCATGCAGATGGCTTCACACCAAAGGAGTTACAACAAGATTTGAATTGTCCCAAAGTTTTGGATCAAAGCATCCCAGAGAGGAGGGGTTTATCCTTTGCACCTGGAGCAGCCAAGCTCGGTGTGAGTGACACCCAAGATTCCGGATCTGTCCAAATGCAAGATTCCCAGCTGGAATCATGGAATCAAATTCAAATTTGCAGAATATCTGGTGGTAATGGCATGCCTTGTGATGAGACTAGCTTGGGGCTCAATGACAATGATGCAGGGCCAGTTCGACGAACTGCCTTCGTTGCTCTGAAATCCATTGCAAGCAATTGCCTGGGTGGAGCACTGAGACCTTGTGTTTTCTGAACATGCGGGCTGGATGTTGCTTGCTCTCGGGGTGCTTTTTTAACCCTTCAAACACTGGCCTAGTCCAAGATGGAAACTTTCTGTGTTCAGAGGCATCCTTTTGAGTAGCCACTTTAGAATTGTAAACTCTTCAGACTTTGGCTGCTCTTTTATACATGAAACCTTGTAATTTAGGTCTGGTGAAATAGAAAGCTGGAGATTGATGAGTTCAAGCACAGCGAAGTATTCCTCTGCCCTGGTGCAAAAACTTGTCAAGTAGCAATTTCAATAGCCAAACTTCTGTGTACATTTGTTTCCTTGATTTCCAGGGTGGGCCAGTTCTACAGATATTCTTTAGTGGGACAAGTTTCATCAAGCTGTTTTTTTTTTTGCACAAGTCAAATAAACAGAAGGGTGCCTGCTCAACACTTCTTCAGGAATGCCCTGGCAAATCCTGAGAAAAACCCATTCAAACTGGTACCTTTGGCTGTGGTGAAACCAAAATATGAAGAATCAGAGAGAGAGAGAGAGAGAGCATAGCAGCAGCTACATGATGGATTCTAGGGTTTAGGGTTTATGAAAAGTTAATGAAAGAGGTATTGTGCCGAAAAGTTGTCAGGATTCTTATGGTATCTGTAGCATGATGAGATCTGTGTTAGAGGCCTACTGGAACATTTGAAGTTTCTTTTCATCTCTGTGTTTTTCCACTGCAAAAGTTTGGAAGTCAAAGTATTGTTGAGTATGTAGTTCAAGCTTGTTTGTAAATGTTCAGATTGTGAACCTGCTTGTCGTATGGCAACAGAACAATGTACATTACGAATCTTCTCAGACTTTAAGTTTCTCAGACAGGTTCCTTTGTATATTCAAGGCTCCATGTTCAAACTTAGAGGAAGATAACAATTAGACTTGGTCATGCTTTTCAAAAGATGGTGGAACGGATTGAAATATTGGTGCAAGTTTTGCCATAGAAATAACACATCTTTTTCCGTTGTTCCCATTTTGGTTCTTTTAGCAAGGAGTTTCTCATCACACGGGTTTCAAGAAAATAATTCTAAATTTTAAAAAATATAAAAAAATTTATTCCTAACCCTAATTTTTTAGCCAAAAACCCACTGAAGAGAACTTTGCACTCAGCAACCAATGGATGTTCCAAGATGTCTCATTAATAATTGGAGTATTTTGCAACTTTCAATCTTTGACAAGTTTTTCACATGAGTTAAAGTTTTTAAATGACACCCATTAGGGTTTCTAGATGATACACTAGGGGCATGTACACTTAGCAAGTTGTGTTTTATTGCAACTAAGGGATTTGAGGTGAGGATGTATGGTCAAGGTGTGAGATGTTGATCATTTTGCTATTGTTTTTTGGAGAGTGCACTTATAGGTTACTTGGGACCTTTTTTTCTTTTTAATGTTGTTTGCGAATGTTTGCGGTTTTGGGATGAATGTATATAGTTTGTAGTGATTGCTATTCAAAATATTCAAATAATAATTAAATTATATATAATTATATATAATTATATATAATTATATATTTTCTAATTTTTCATTGTTAGCTCACACATTTGAGATGAGGATGCATGATTTGATGGTGTTTGGAAATGTTTAAGGTTTTGGGTTGCAAAAGTGTTTGGGAAATTTTGAGGTTTCAAAATGAGCATGCATGAAGTTTAAGATGGGCAAGTAGTATACATAGTACTTTGGGCCAATTTGACACTAATTAAACTATTTATAAGTTTTTCAAAAAAATTGACAAATATTTCATACATGTGTTGAAATGTTAAAAAACCCTAGCTATCACACTTTGAAATTTCATGAAATCATGTCTTTTAGGTTGTCTTCACTTTGCTTTTAAATGTATATTGCTTTGCTTTGAAGTTTGTTTTGATTTTTCTTTTTGGCTTGTTGATGGCAATGTTTGTTAGTTCTTGAGTTAATGTTGCTTTCCTTCCAATAAAAGTTGGTGTTCACTTGTTACTAAGGTTGATGCATGAACCAAGAATTTGAGTGTTTTCTAAGTTTCTGATATGGATTTGGTTTGGTTGAACATCAAAATATTCACTATTGATGATTTGTTGCAAGAGAAGCAACAACATGAATGTAAACATCATTTGCAAACAACATATCCCCAACTATAAATAGGCCTGAACAAGGGGCCCAACAATTACCTTCCAACCTAATGATAAAATCATGTACTTCAACTACATTAAAAAAATAATTTTGGATTTTTAAGGATAATAATTTTGTTCTACAACAAAATTATATTCCAATTTTCCCACAACTACCATCATCTCAAGGATTTAGATAATAATTATAAAGGCCCAACCCAAAAGAAAAAGAACTAAGTAATTATAGTGGTAGTAAATTTATCTTACAATAAAATTATCACCTTCCTAGATTACCATGACAATAGTAATCTTCCTACCTTCCACCTTCTACGACTATTCTTTCCCACAAAACTATAAACACCAAGAGATGATAAGTTCTAAACAACTTCTGGAAAACCCATTGTTTTACATTATGCCTCCATGGCCCAAAAGGGGAAAAACACAAAAGGGGTTGCCTTCCTTAGGATAGTCCAATAGATAGTAGAAAGAACAAAAGAAAAACACACTAGAAAATAAGTCCATAAAAGAAAAGACAAATAAAAAAGAAGATGGGAAAAGAAAAATAAGAAAAACATTAAAAATTGAAATTGGGTTGAATGTTTTTTTTTAATGGGTCACATCCCCTTCCTTAAATCCTTGAAAACCTCCTTTGTCTTCCCAAAAAATTAGTTGGTTCCTTTCCTTCAAAATATGCTTCGAGACTAGATCTTATTTTAACAAAAACTAATTAACCAACTAACTCTTAAAACTAACTAAAACTAGTTGGTTGACTTTTACCTACCAACTCTTAGAAACTAGTTTCAAATCACTTTCATAAATAGTGAAAATAATAAGTAAATCTTACTACTAATAACTTTATCAAGTTGTCCTATTAGCTAAATTAACACTTAAGTAAAAGTAAAACCTAACCTCCCTTCACACCAATGAATAGTTCTTCAAACATCCTTGCATCATCATAAAACAACATTCTTAAAACAACAATGCATAGCCATTGTCATATTTGGGAAGAGGAGCATTGTTTGGTCAAAGGGTTGTTGCACCATGTGGAATAGAGAATAGAGTAGGAAGAGCCGATGTTCTAAGAGGATGAGTTGTTATGCCATCATCAACTTTGTCTTAAAAAAATTCTTGCACTCCACTCTTGATTGTTTTCTAGAGATTACAATTCCCAAAATGAAACCTCAAAACCCCTGGAAGATAAATTGGTTCCATGGTTCTAGATATCATTTCACCTACCATCTATGTCTATTTGATGGGTATTAGTTGTGTTTGAGAGATTGTGAGACAATGTTGTTTGCAAGAACGAGTTTTCCATATGCAAAACCTTTGTTTTTCCCTTTCTTCTATCAAAAAGATGAGTAATAGTTTTTTAAAAACGTGTTTTATTTTCCAATTTGGCGCATATATTTTCTAGATTGACAAATGCTTTTAATCTAAAACGATCGTGAAATTCAATCTAGATTATGCACTTATTGTGCTTTGAAATGGAAATGATTTGAAGCTTGGCGTTGTGTTTTTTGTCCATAGTCACGTTTGTAGGATCCTTTTCAAAAACATTATTTTGATCTAGAAGTGATTCCATTCTTTAGCCTTGAAGATCTATGGGATTAATTTGATGAATGGAAGCTTATGGAGCTAACATGCCTCTCATGTTAAATGACCATAAGAATGTGGTCCAATAATATGCATCATATGTGTCTACTTTGCAACTATACACACTTCCCTTTTTGAAGTCACATGTTGGTTATAGGTAAAATTCTCTTTTGCTTGCAAAGTTGTGAGTGTTTTCAAAGCTTGTAGTTTATGTGTTAATTAATTGTTGACACTGTCATATGTTAATGTAAATCCCAAGTAATATCTCAATGTGCACAATCACAAAATAGGTTTGCATTTTGGCCTTACAATTTGCATCTTGTCAAGTTATCACAAAATGACCACGTTATTGTGTACTTCTTGCTATAGTCATTTATGAAACCCTTAATTTTTCTTTGGTGATGACTTGCAATGCAGCTATTGTATATGATCCCATAATTAACAATTAGGTAAGGACTTGGAGCAAGAATCAAAAGTACAATTTTGCACAATTTATGGAAAGTAAAAAGACTTTTGTTAATACTTGACTTTTAATTTATGTAGCACATTATTAATCCTTAATTGTTTTGTGTGTGTGTGTGTTTTGTATGTGAACACTCTATTATCATTTTTAGTGTCAACTAAAAGAGTGGGTTCTAAAAAATGCTTAGTTTTAATTGAATAGTTGTATCATGACACATGTTCCTTGACTTGGAAAGTGAGATGTGGTTAGCTTCTTGTGTTTACTTTGTTTGTATTTCAATATGTATCTAGTCAATTGAATTAAATAGTAGTTTTTTTGAATTCAAAACTAAACCAAGAAATTTGTAACAGAACAAAAAATGCCAATTTTACATCCTATAGGTGTCATAAACCCTAAACCAAAGAAATCTATAAGCAAAAATGAAAAAACAAGAAAAGTCATTGAACTTGAATTTTTTTGATTGGGGGGTAAGGGTTTGCTCAATTGGGAACCTTATTCAAATGTTACATTCATGATTATAAAATAAAGATGAAAATATTACTTTAACTATTAAAGTACATTCCATAATTTTTTTCTTATTTTAAAAATTATATTGATAAAAACCATTAGAAATTTTTTTCATGTAAAATTATTTTAAATAAAAAAATACATTCTTTGCCATTTAACTATATTAATTTATCAAGAAAGTATGAATTATATATATAGTTATAGAATCTTTGAATTGACAATATATAACCTTGGATTACTTAATAGTTTTTTTTTCAACCGCAAACTTCTAGTAATTTTATTTATTTATAACTTATGAATTATAACTATATACATTGATTCTTCATTTGCATACAAGTTTGAAGTTGGTTCAAGTAATTGTATATAATTAGAAAATCAGAAATTAAAACAAACCTTCAAATATTTAAAATGCATGTTTTAGAATGCTAATTCACAAAAAAAAAAATGTAAATCCATATTAGAGTATAAATTAACTAAAATAATGAAACTTGGGATCAAAATAGTAAAAAAGATAATCAAACATTAAATTATTTAAAATCAAAATCTAAGTAATATTCATGTGTAAATTATTACAAAAGGCAACAAAATGGTGGAACAAAGTTTGCAAAATAAGTTGTGAATTTTTTTTAAAAATCACAACAATCATAAAACTAATTTAAGAGTTAAAATCATACTCAAAACAAAATACTATATTTGAATATAAACTATGGATACAAACATTGAATCAAATATAATTGGTCTTGAATGAATGAATGACTTCCAATAAAAATGTTGGTGACTATCTTTTTGATGCAATAATGTGTTTGTTAGGATATTCAATAAAACCAAAATAGATTAATTATTATGTTTCATTTATAAAAATGTTTAGCACCTTGACACACCAAAGGCATTAGAAAGTTGTAAATGTGAATTAAAATTTGATGTTTTACATTATTTACACCATGGATAAGCAAATGATGATCACGTTATATATACCAAAGATGTTAATGTCTAGAATAGATGGTGGATTGTAGCATGATTTTACTATTATATATTGGATATCAAAATAAATCTACAATGCCCAACTCATGTTTGCAACAAAAATAATAACAAAAGTAATGGTGAAAATAGGAAATGAAAATGAAACTATAATTTTAAACATTATTTATGGAACCAAGGGAGGTTACCTCCAATTCTTTCCACATGACATGCAAAAAAAAAGGTGGTAAACTTAATGAAAAATAAATAAATTATAATTTAATTCAAAAGTTGTGTGAAAATTTGGATTATGAAAATTTACTTGAAATATACCGATAATGTTTCAATTTAATATAATATTCTCTTGATATTCTATTATTTCATAGCATAAAAAAATTACCCCTTTGTTTCACATGCTTCACAAGTATACTAAGAGTAACCTCCCTGATGTATGAAAACAATCATTTCAAACCTACAAACATATGTAATGAAACTACAAATGTTTGAGACACTTATAATTACAATATGCACAATTAAAGACTTGAAAGTTTTTAGATGAATTATATATATAGATATATATGATGAAGAAAAAATAACTTGTGTCAAATGAAATATATTTACTTGGAATTTTGAATTAGATAATTCATTATCAAAAGTACTAAAAAGACATCTTGAATGGATACCACAATATATTACATTGGTATTGTTCACCAATATTTGCATTTAGGTTTATATTGAACACACATAAAACAAAATCTTAAACTTCTCATAAATTTAAGAATTATAAAAAATGAAATAATTGTTGATAACATAAGTGAAAACTCTTTGAGCAATATTTTAAAAACATATGAAACAAAAACCAAGATAATCTTGATGAAATTAGTTTTGTAAATATTGTATTACAAAAGATTGTAAATAATAAATGTGTTGATTATGAAATGCAAGAATCTCAATTATATATACCGACAAAAGAAAGTTCAAAATCAATTAACAATGTTCAACATAATCTAATAAAAAAATAATATCATTATATATGTAAAGTTATCAAAAACATTGCCAAACATGTTTGTCATTGTTGCCAATGATTATGTTTTTCACATCAAGTTTGTTATGCATCCAAATCATATATTGCACAATTCTTTGATTCACTTATAAATGTAGAATACAATGATCATGTATTGGTGTTATAAGACTTGTCAAAAAAAAAGATGATCTTAACAAGCTTTGAGATTTAACTTTATGATATCATATTGTTGAAACAAATATGAAATTTGTTTTAATGTTAAACAAAGTAGAGAAACATGGTTAATTGCACGTCATCCCACATTTGTAGAAATCTTTCAATATGGACTAAACCCTAATTTATGTTGTTTTTGGTTTGGAAACTGAGTGTCATTGTAAGGGTTTAGTACTTAGGGTTTTCAAAATTTTAGATAATCATTTGCTAAAATTTCTGACAAACCATTCAAACGTCCATATTTCATTCACACATTTGCTTTCTCTAAAAGTGAAGGACATATCCATATGGCCCAAAGAGAACCAAGCACCCACTAGTGCACCACATACCATGGATGAGGTATGGACATGAAACATTTTTTCATTGCATTCTTGTCCCATAGCTAATTGGGGGTGGGGGGGTTACTAATGAACTATGCAACATGCATCTACCTACCTACCTACCTACCTAGTAGCCACCAAGTGCCTAACCTACTAACCTACTAACCTACCTACATAATAACAACTACTTAAAATTACGTACCTACTTACCTATACTACTTTTACCCATTTATTTAGGTAGTTTACTTAGGTAGGGAAGGGGGGAAGTAGGAAGTTTAAAGGGGATAAATTACCAAGTTGCAAACTTAGTAACTTGAAACAACAAAACTAAGCCATAATGGGTGTTCAATGGATGGTGCACATATGGGTCATGGGTCACTCCATCCATCCATCCATCCTTGTGCATGGTGTATGATGGTGTTGGGTGTGTGATGAGGTCAACCTAAGCTTCAGTCTGAGAGAAAAGAAAGTTGGATTTTGAGAGAGCCTTTACTTTGATGCTATCTTTCACTGAGTGCTGTGAGCTTTGAAAGTAGCACTGGTGCAAAATAGTTGGAAAATTCATTTCACTGCTGCACTCATTGGGATTCCACCAAGTTCCTGTCAATTGCAAGAAGTTGTTGTATAGGTACACAGCCTAGTAGTACATTGATTTCTTGAGAAGCTTAAGACCCCAAAATCTACTTTTATTATAAAAAAAAATTTAAAAAAAAATTATTCTAATATTTTGAAACACATAAATATTTTGAAATTTTTTAAATAAAATTTTAGGTTGCAAAAAAATACAAAGCTTGGAACATTTACTCACAGATGCCTTCTTTTCTTTAAAATCATCTGGACAAATGAGATAAGATTTGGCTTTTCTGCAGAATCTGTTGTCATTTTGCTGTTGTTTCAAGAAAGCTTTGAATAGTTGTCTAAATATTGTTGTCAATAAATGCTAAATTTCTCTTGGGATGCTTACTGCCTACTCCAACTTCAGAAAATTGAATTAATTTTTTTTTTAAATTTAAGATATTATATATATATGATGATCATCCATAAGACCATTAAAACAAATCTGGTTAGAAACAATAAATGAAAGTGAATTAAAAGGGCATCCTTTTATATTGTTTGCTACCCTCTTGGAACTCAATACAAATAATAATAGAGTTTTTTAGGAGTTACTGAAGAAGTTATAAGGGCTAACTAGACAATTTTTTTATGTTAGGAGATACCTAAGGGTGATTTATGGAGGGTTTCCGTAGGGTTTATTTAGGAGACTATCTAGAAGCTTTTTAAATTAAGGGATATTTTGGGGGGCTATGTTTTGGGACTACATAGGGGGTTGTTTTAGGGTTATTTAGAGATTACCCAATGACTTACCTTGGTTGGGGATGCCTCGGGATTTCATAAGTTAGGGAATACTTGGTCACTTATGGGGTTACATAAGAAGTTATTTAAGAATTCCATAAGGACTTCCTTAAGTTAAGGGATATTTAGGTGAAGGGCTACCTAATGTCTTACATAGGGCTTATTTAAGTGTGTATATAAGGGCTATCAAAATTTTAGTTTAACATCATAATCAAAACCCCTAATCCCTATCCCCACTCACAATAAATCCCCAAAACCACAAGTGTAATCCAAAATCACAGTCTTTAACCTTGTGCCAAAAGGTGATTTATAACCTTTGCTTTAAACCCATAAGTTTTGTCTTATGGGTGGGAACTATTTTAGTGGGAGCATCTCCCATATTCATTTTTTCTCTTTTTCATTTCTCACTCTCAAGTGGAAGGGTTTTCGGAGATCATGGTTTCATCTTCAAGCCATAGTTCTAGTTTTACTAGAGATAGTTTTAATATTTCAGAATCAATTAATTTTAACTCCTCATCCTCAAGTGATGACAAGATGATACATGAAATGTTTGTAAACATGGATAAACAAAGACAATGTGTTTTTGCATATGCAATTGTTGCTAACTCATCTAACATGTTCAATGCCAATGAGTTAAAAGAGGGCTCATATCATTCATTGGATTCAAGTGCGGGTGTTTGGGATGTGCTTACTACTATGCAAACAACATTAGGGTTGTTCAAGATTTTGATCTTCTTCATTTTGGCTGAGTTTGACATGTTATTAATTGGGCATACCATTGTGCACCATGCATGATCTACAAGTGAACATCACATTCAAGTTTTTAATTTAAGGGTTTGGATTAAAGTTTTAGTTTTGAAGCTTTGGATTAAGTTTTAGTTTTAAGGGTTGGATTAAAGTTTTAGTTTAAAGATTTGGATTTGGGGTTTGGATGCCTTTGGATTAAGGTTTTAAAGTTAAAATTTGGGATTTACAAATGATCATTGCATTTGGATTGGGCATCTTTTAAAATTGATCCCTAGCAACTTTTTTTACAATTCATTTTGTACATGAAACATGATAATCATTCCATGTATGATGCATTTATATGGAATTGGTCAAAGAGTGCAGTTTGTGATCATGTTATCTTCATTACATATTGCATTAATGATGCAATTGGAAATGAGGCTAAATGGCTATTTTGAACATTTTTTGGGAGATCTTGGCTACCTTAAGTGAGGAGATGTTTGTCATGAGGAGAATAGGGAAATGTGAGGTAGGTTTTAATGTTGATTAAGATGTTATTAGAACTTACAACAAAATACATGCTAGGTATAAAATGTGAATTTAGTGGGGGATTGGCGGATTGAAAAGGAAATGGAGACAATTAATGAAAAGGTTTGATTCCACAAAACCTAAGTACATAGTTTTGTTTAAAACTATAATTATTTTGGAAAACGTGTTTCAATTAAATAGAAAAGATAAATGTACTTCACATTTGAAGTCATAGGCAACTAATTGCCCAACCTTGCTAACCATGGGTGGAATAGGGATTTATAGTTCTATAGGTCTAAAATATTTTAAACTTTTGTTGTGACCTCATTTTCACTAATGAGCTTAACTAGACTAGCAGTTTTTAGGTTACTAATTTATTTTTGTTTGTTTTGCCAATAGTAATTTGCATGTGTGATTATAGCAAAACTAAACATTGTTTTGAATCTACTTCCCATGTAAATACGATATGCTTGATGCTTTCTAATTGGCATTCCAAATATTCACCCTTTGTTTTCCTTTTATTTGTTGGAATGGAAGTAAATGAAAGGCTTGAATTTGCAATAAGTCCATGTGATGAAGGATCAAAATCCATAGAGATGGATGTAAGAGTAAATGCAATAGTAGATGGGCTTGTTGGACTATTAATACCATCAATTAATTTTTTTCGACATTTCAATAGATTACACATGGCATGTTCATTTGTTGATTTTAGGTGCACCAACATTTCTTGATTCTAAAAAACCACATTTTTTGATCCTTTGTCACTTGATGTCCATGTTTTCAACTTTTATAATGTTCCAACAACCTTTCTATCAGGGTTTCTTCATGGAATTATGATTTTGAATGGTTAATCTTAAATGTTGCATATAAAGCTTTTGACACCATATTAGGAATGAGTTGTGTATTTTTTGACATTTTTTTGTTATAGATAACAAGGTGATGGTTGTAGGCAACACTCATGTTATTGAAATGAGTGTTCTCCACAATGGCATGATTTCCTTTCCTTTAATGTGGTGCCTTTGGCAAATGCATATTTAAGAAGTTTCTTTATGTTGAAAACCTTCCACCCCAACATAAATAGACCTATCCATACTTGAACAATATCAAACCTCCACATCATTTTATGCTTCAATTATTTGATTGTCTTTTTCTATCTTTGTTTATCTATCTTTTTTTGTTTTGTTTGTCTTTTTATCTTTCTCTATTTATTTTTTTATTTACCTCTATCTATCTCTATTTATTTTTGTATGTCTGTCTCTTTATCTTTTTTTTGCGTTTATTTCTTTATTTCTTTATCTTTGTTTATTTATGTTTATATTTTTGTCTCTTTGTATGTTTCGTTGTCTATATGTCTATGTCTTTCTATTTAAGCAATTGTTCAACCTAGATGACCATGTATTGCATTATGTTACTGAATCTAAATTCTAAACCAAAAATGCATGATATAAAAGAAAAAACATAATCAAACCATAAACGTAAAAGTTTAGAAATCATTGTTAGAGCTAGATGAAAGATGATAAACCTTGGATTAAAACTTGTCATAATATTTTTTATAGTGTAAATGTATATTTTTCAAGATTTTAGGTTTTGCATATTCCTTTCTTCAATTGAATTGTGGTTTTTCAAACATTGGGTCCTTTAACTTGCCATTGGTCAACAAAAGAACATTAATGCAAGAACATGAGATGGTTATCCAAGTATGAGTAGTAACTAATTCATTGGGTTCACTATGTTCAAATGAATAGGTAAATGAAATGATGACTTAATTGGGTTGATGTGAACAACTAGCTAAATCTCTTAGACCTTGATCAAACAAAAACTTAAACCCCATGACATTGATCAAAAAAATAATATCAATGTACTCACATCTAATGATTGTCCAAGTTTATATGTTAAACAACTAGCTTTTTGGGTTCATTAGGTTCAAATGAATAAACAATGGATCTCTTGGACCTTGATAAAATAAAACTTTAAAACTCACATTGATGCAATAACATCTAATGATTGTTCAAACTTATATGTTGAATTACCAACTCCATGGATTCACTAGGTTCAAGTCAACAATTAGATGAAATGGTGAATAACTAGCTAGATTTCTTGGACCTTGATAAAACAAAACCCTAAGTCCAACATTGGTCAACAAAAGAACATCAATACAAAAACATGAGTGGTTGTCCAAGTTGAATTGATGAATAACAATTAACTCATTGGGTTCATTATGTTCACATGAATAGGCATGTGACATGGTGGCCTCATTGGGTGGAAATGAACAACTAACTAGATCTCCTAAAACTTGATCAAATAGAAATTTAAACCCCACATTGATCAACAAAATAATATATGATTGTATATACAAAAGCATGAGATGGTTGTCCAAATTTATATATTGAACAACCAATTCCCTAGGTTCATTGGGTTCAAGTAAACAACCATAATAGATGACCATGACCTCAATAAAAAAACAAGTTTGAACAAATCATAAAAGTAGAAAGCTTTATAGATTCCGATTTGACAAATTTACAAAGTATGCATAACATAAGTTAAATAGTTAACAACCTTAATGAAAAAGAGAAAAAAATTCATTTACATCTAATTCCACATTTTCAAATGATTCAAATGTATCATACATTTCAATTTTTTGTTTGTAAGTAATCTATTTCAATTTGAAATCATTCATGAAGATAATGTCTCTTGAGACCATGCATGGTTACAATTTTATGGCAAACATGACTATTGACTTTGATAAATTCCAAAGAATTCCATGCAATTATTTTCCCCACAACCTTTACGCCACCCTTGTTTACTTAGCAAAGATGCTAAATCATGGACGATATCATGGGTAAACATGAAATAATGCATGCAACCACAACATTGTCAATGAAAGGTTTTAGAAGATCGCAAGTATCATCAACAATTGATGTGATGAAGAGCTATTAGAAGTTTTGAAAACCCGGAATGGAAGAATTTGGAACCCTAGAATGGAAATCAAGCTTCAATGATTGTATTGAAACTAATGCAATTGTAGATGTGATTAATTCACAAAGCTTACATCATAATATAGAAAAAGACTAGTAAAACAAGAGGAATGCTTCCCATAAAATTAGGTCATAGTTTAAAGTGTGGAAAAAAAATCCTCACCTTCCCATGATTTGGAAATGATGACCATTTGGTTGGGAGTGAAAGGAAAGATAATTGATTAAGTATAAAAACCTTACATGAAGCTCCACCTTTGTTATAATTGGGGAAACTTTTCATTGTCAAAGTTGTAACTATTGTTAGAACTCCTCGTTGTTGAAACTCCATTGTTGTTGAAACTTGGATAAATGGCTCCACTATTGAAACTTGTTGAAGCCTTTGTCAATGTTCCACCTCCATTGAAGCTACTTTTTGTATCCACAATTTTTGATGTTCAAAGTTCATTTATTGGAACTCAAAACCACAAATCTTCATTAAATATCGACATTCAAAGCTCACTATTGAAACCACAACACCCATGAAGCTCATTAAATATTGAAGCTCAAAGTTCATTGTTGAAATCACAAAACCCACCAAGCTTCAATGAATATTGAAGCTTAAAGCTCAAGTTGTCGAAACCACAATTATGCTACCTAAAGACCAACTAAAACCTTATTTCCTTTAAGCTCTCCTCTTTGCCAAGCTCTTCACCTTGTTTGATGCTTCATATACTCACAAACTGGTTTTGCTCCAAACCTTCTTCACAAAAAAACACTTGTTTAAATTACCTAAAGCACAACGTAATAAAAAACACACAATACAAGACTAAATTCTTTTCATCCTGAGTTAAAGGCCAATTTTGAGTTTGCTCTTATTGTCTTTGTCTTCAAGAAATGCTTGTTGTGCCTTTTTGTACTTGTCTCTTTTGCTTAAACCCAATACTATTTCTTTATTTTTTTTGAAATTTGGTGACTTGAAAAGGAAAACATTTTCAAAAGCCATTTTTCAAAAACATTTGCTGAAAAAATAACTCATGTCAAAGTGGGTAGTTTTATTTGTGGTGTCATGAGCCCTTGAAGTAGGGAAAGAAAGAAGGATATTTGACTTAAGGCATTTTTTTATACAAATTTTTTTTTTGGCAATATTTTCAATATCTTTTGCACCTTAAGTCTAGCACCTATAATATCACCTCTAGAAAATCCTACTCATTGAGCACTTTCCAACAATATCAAAAGCACACCCCAATTTCCTTAAAAAATTCAATGTGATTTCATTCAGTTTTCAATGACAAAATGATTCAGTATTCAAGAACCCTTGCATTAAAAGTCTAAACATTACAAAACCACCTCAGGGCACTCCTAGTCATGAAGAGCTTTCTAGTGGTGTCAAGAGAGACAAAGGCCATTGTAGTTTCAAAAATCTCAACCATGTGTTTTTTGGAGGGTGCAATTTCATCATTTTTCAACAAAAAAAAAGGAGAAAAATGTCTTTCTAGTATGAATTCAACTAAATTTGCTAT
>Ga0209208_10001379_pt1 | contig 34021 bp, 29 predicted proteins | sample S1TSphfallax_3_FD_187694 | JGI IMG/M metagenome (GOLD analysis project Ga0209208, IMG submission 187694) | Host-associated microbial communities from peat moss isolated from Minnesota, USA - S1T2_Fd - Sphagnum fallax MG (SPAdes) (version 2) | ecosystem: Host-associated > Plants > Peat moss >...
TGCCTCGCCGCTCGATCCAAATTCCAAGTTTTTGCTCAAATTTCCGTCGCAAAATTTGCTAAGAGACGTAAGAAGCATATCTTTTTTCTGCTGCCCTCCTCATAGTACACTCTCTTCTTCGCTCTTCTTCCGTCCGCCCGGCAATGGGTGTGTCCTCGATTGCAGATCTGATGTTTGCAAAGGCAGAGGATCCAAATGTAGCGCCGATCGTAGTAAGGTGGGTTTTTTTTGTGACCCAATAAGGGTCCGGGATCCAAATGCTGGAAGGATGCGGAGGAGGAATAATCAGGGAGGGGGAGAAAGAGGAGGAGGAGAACAAGGAGGGGAGATGAAGCCCCTTCGTGTGTGCGTGCTGCTGAGTCTCCTGGTAGTTGCATTGGTGTTCTCATATTATCTAGGGCAACCCAGCTACTGGGACAGCGTGATCCAGGCCCAGGATGCAGCTGCTCAAGTCTCCGTGTCTTCTTCTGCACACCAAATTGTAGGAAACAGCGATCGGACTGGTACGTATGTATGACCCATCACCACCCCTGTGCTGTCTTGTTGCAAGAATTCCAGCTTTCGGGAATGTTGTGCCTGTGGCTGCAATCAGACCCATCAGCTCCAGATCATTTCCTTGCTGCGCACTAGAGTTTCCTTTGATCTGGGCAGTTTACCAGACCCCTTCTTTCCTGACCTCCTTTCCTTTTATTCAAGCTGCAAGCAAGCAAGCTAGCAAGACAGTAACAGGAGTTCTTCTTGACTTGAGACTTGAGCTCAGACTTAGGGTGCACATGGAGTCTAGATGCATGGACAGGTCGAATTGAGGACAAAAGTATGTAAAGTCTTGATACCCAACAGGATGACTACTGCTGATGCAGAATTGGGTCAGAAACAACACGGAGCTTCACTGCCACTACCACAATCCACACGAGAAAAGCAGGAGGTCAATGATCAAGATGTGCAAGATGATGAAGAGGAGAATCTGAAGAAGAAGAAGAAGCAGAAGAAGCAGAAGGAGCAGAAGCAGCAGAATCTGAATCAGGCTTCTGGAGATGATGATGATGATGGAGTGCCAAAGGGAGAAGATGATGATTTGCAAAAGGAAACATCACCAGTATCATTGGAATCCAAGCAAAATGATGATCAGAAGGAGCTTGACAATAATGAGAAGGTAGGTAGTTATTGTCTTGGAAACTAGGTTTCAGAAAAATGGAACTTGTTTGGGTATGCCTAAAGTGTTTTTCTCATCTTTCACTCCTGCTTTCTTGTTGCCAGTCTTGTATTTAGTTTGGTCCAAAACCCTAAACCCCCACCACTTTCAACAGGTGGAAGCAGCAGCACATGAGAAAGAGGGCAACAGTATCACAGATTCAATGGCTCATAAAATTGAACTTGCGCAGCATGAAGAAGAGGAAGAAGAAGAAGCATTTGCAGCAGCAGCAGCAGTGGAGAAGCATGCTGACCAACGTTCAAAACCAGGAGAGAATGGAGAGTCTCATTTTGATCAATATCCAGTACTCAAGCAGCCCATATGGAGTGTGCCAGCAGAGCTGGGAACCAAAATGCCACCTCTTGATGCATTCATTCTCTCCAAAGCAATGATTGAAGTCCGTGCAAAGAAGAATGTCATTGTCGTCACCTTTGCAAACTTTGCATTTATGGATTTTGTGCTCAACTGGGTGAAGCATCTGACAGAGTATGAAGTCTCCAACATTCTTGTCGGTAACATATTCTTACTGAACCTGAGTGAGCACTACATGTGGTGATGTTCATATCCAAGTTGTCTGTTTTTTTTGCCTTTTGGAAACTGGCAGTTGTTTTTCCAGTAGTGATGGGTCTGAGTTGCCTATCGGTTGCCTACTGTTTGCATTTTTTGGAGCCTCTGCAAGGGGAAGAGATTTTAACTGTTTGATTTGCATTTCTTGTATCAAGTCTTGAGGCATGAAGGGTTGATTGAGGCTGCTTGTGATGGTCAGGATGAAGAGACTAAAAACAATGAACTTGGGGGTTGTTTGTTTTGAAGGGGCGATGGATTTGAAGCTTCTTGAAGCACTGTTCTGGAAAGGTGTGCCTGTTTTTGACATGCGGAGTAACATGAGCATGATTGATGTCGGCTGGGGCACACCAATATTCCACAAAATGGGTCGGGAGAAAGTCATATTGGTGAATGCATTTCTGTCCTTTGGATATGAGCTCCTCATGTGCGACACGGACATGGTCTTCTTACAGGTATGCTATGTATTTAAGTCACAAAATGTCCCCCTTCAAGTAAACCATAACAACCAGATAAAGAGAAATCTGTTTTCTAAAGATGAACTGGCTTTTTGATTTTGCTTCTCTACTATTGCAACAGAATCCATTGCCCTATTTCGAGCGGTTTCCATCTGCTGATGTCTTGACCTCCAGTGACGAGGTGGTGAACTCTGTGGATGATGACAGTCTGGAAATCTGGGATCGCAGTAAGCATGCCCTACTCTTCAGCCATCAGATTTGGTCGTAGGCCTTGCAGTGCTTTGCTTATGTTCTGTAAGCTCTTTTGTGTGACTCTCATCCACATCCCAAACAGTAGAAGCAAGTCTCAAGTTTGACCCAATGAAGAAGGTCTGTTGGTATGGCTAGTTGAAATTGTGTCAATCATGAAAAAGATTTCCTTCCACTTGCAGCTCTCAAAGCTTCTATGAAACTGTTGGACATCTTAGAGTAGCTAGCCTCTGTAAGAAGTTCCTTCTCAGCAAGTCAAAAGGTGCAAACTATTGACTCCATATGTTGTGGTGCAGCATGGGGAGCATACAACATTGGCATAGTGTACTGGCGCCCAACATTTCCAGCCAAGATACTCGCAAAGGAGTGGTTGAAACTCCTCTTAGGAGATGACAGGATTTGGGATCAAAATGGATTCAATGAGCTTCTACGCAGCAACAAGACTGGACCTGCTGTTGACAACACCAGTGGTCTGTTTTATGCTCGCCATGGGGAGTTGAAGCTTGGCATTCTACCTGTCAGTCTCTTCTGCAGTGGTCATACCTTCTTTGTACAGGTTAGTACTGTTGGACAATAGTGGCACTTTTATCTCTCTCAATAATACTTCTGCTGGAGATGTCGAAGCAAGAACTGCACTGTTTCTTGAGGTAAGAGACAAATGAATTTGTTGGTGATGGATTAAGGTTTAGGGCTTAGGATACAAGACCAATGGTTTTTTGTTGGTGATGATGGATGGCACATGCGGAAAGTACAGGAGTTGTACAAGAAGCTTAGCCTGCAACCCTATGCTGTCCATACCACTTTTCAGTTTGGAGGAACTGAAGGCAAACGCCATCGTCTTCGAGAAGCCAAACACTTTTATGACTTACCTGAGTATTATGACACACCTGGTAGGTACAATTTTTTTCCATTCTTGTATCTATCTCTGGTCCCCTTTCAAGCAGGTTCCAACTAACAGATGTTTGAGTTATCAGTGGAAGGTGCTGTTTCTTTAGCTTATATAAGGAGGTCTTGGTTTTGAATCATGTTCAAACCCCAAGTTCAAATTCTAACCATGTTATTCCTGATGTTGATTTATGTCTTTTATTCTCTTCAATTTTCTTCGGAGTGAAACCCTAAACCCTAATTTGTGTCATGTTAGTTTTGTTTGCTGGAACTAACAGGATAATTGCCTTTCAAAGTGTTATTGTGGAGCTCTCTCATAGATATCTTATGCTGCAATTTAGGTGGCTACATAGTGTTCAACTCATCGATTCCTGAGGAGCTTCTGAATGGTGGATCGCACACTGTAGCAAGCCACTTTAAACTGGTAAATTATCAGGTAATGGAATATCATGTGGATTCTTTCACTGCACCTGTCTCCTGAACTCATGGGTACTTGAGATCTCAGATTTCATAACAGTTTTTCTTTGTGATCAAACATTCTGCATTGCTTTAAGAAGGGTTCTATTTCTTTGTACACCAACTTGACTTCTCTTAAAATTACTGTGACCACCTGATCCTGACAAAAAAATATGCTTGCTGATTTGCAGTTAGTTCAAATTCGAACTGCATTTGCCATTGCGTTGCTTTTGAATCGCACACTGGTAGGTTTGAGTTCAATATACATCTGACATTTGTTTATGTCCACATTTCAAATCCTGTAATTCTGCTAGGATTGATTGCAGATCTTGGTGTTCTTCCCAAGAGAAACTGAGGGCATGGGGTTTTTTCGTGTTCCTGCAGATTATGCCATCCATGTGGTGCAGATTTGACCGTATGTGGTATGGTCACAAGGGCATACTGGATGGCACCAAAACCAGTCAACCATTTTTATGTCCTCTCGACCATGTGTTTGATGTACAAATCCTCTTACTCTCCCTGAGTAGTGAATGAAATGTGTTCTTAATAAATCTGATCTGCCATAGTAACAAACAAGTCTCTCACTCCAAAATGTCTCCCTGAACCCTCTTGAAACACTTGAAACAAATTGAATCATAATGGCCAGGCTCAAACAGACTTTCCAACATCTCTTGGGACTGATCTGATCAGATTGATTTCACTGCAGATCAATCAGATGTTAGCAGACCTAGATGAGTTGGAGTTTGGTCCAGGTATTGGCTTCCGGGAGTATTCCTTTCTGGAGAATCCTCGTGTACCTCATGAGGTATGGTCTTTGCAGTATTATTGATGTACATATGAAGATATGTAGATATAACTTTCTGTGGTACAAAAATCAAGAGTTCTGATTTTTTTGAACTGTACATTCGCTGAGTTTTCCTTCACCCAAACAGTAGAGAAAGATGTGCATAACAGATGACTTCTGTCCTGTCACAGTGTGTTGTCTTTCCTTTCATGCTTTCAGGTAAAGACATCAATTTTGAAGGTTGAGTTATGCAATGAAAACAAGGATTGTAGTAGTGAAAAGGCAAGTGTTTCATTGGGAGTTCTCAAACTACCCAAGAACAAGACAGAGGACCAGGTAAGCAAGTCTTGACACTACACATCCATGGTGCTGATGAGGGCAATTGGGAAGAAACCCATGCATTCTTGTCCCATTTACATATCCTTTAGATTCTCTGGTCCTTCTCCTTAAATTCAGGACTGCATGTTTTGAGTGGGATTTGATTTACCTCTTGCAATAGGAAAATTAATTACATGTAGAATTCAATGGAGAATCTGCAGGAAATTGATATTTTGGCTTTTGTATTTGGTCTTGTATGTTGATTGAGAGGTGAACGTGACATATGGTGGGTCTCTGTGCAGCTTGTAAAAGCATTTGATGGTTACAAACGGTTCAAAATATTTCAATTCTCTACAACAGAGGAGGCATTTGGAGGCTTTTCTGACATTGTACAATATCTATAAACTCAGACAACACTGTTATGAATATGAGGAGTTAAGTTATTGGGCATAGTGTAGCATCACATATCTGACAACAACAAAAGTGATGTTGTATCATGCTGTTTTCATTTGGAGGTTGATGGGTAGTTAAAAATGGTTACAATTTCTTTCTAACTTTCAAAGAGCATTTGCTGTGGGCCAGGTGCAAGAAGCAAAATTCAAACAACGAATCAAGACATATCCAGGGATTTGGTGCTGTGTGATGGATAAAACCCCAGGTCATATTTACTATGACATGTACTGGGATCTTAAACCCAATTGGAAACCCCTCCCTCCTGCTACTCGGGAAGATGATCATAAACCCCGGTAACTTTGATTTAGTAATAAAGCTAACACTGTAAACACCACCACCAATGGTTAAAAAATGAACCAACATTTTGAAACACCCAAATAAGTTATCATTGTAACAGCTTTCTTGACAGTGTTGGCCTTTCACCTTGAGGAGGCGCAGCTGATAGAGTTATCATTCAGTTATGTGTTCATGATGAGCACCTGGAGTTGCAGATAGTTTTTCTCACTGAATTGATGATTCTTGCATCTGCAAGTGTTATGGGTGTTGAAGTGCAATGCATTGTACTGAAAGTAAAGCTCAGAATTTTCACTGTTCCTAATCCTGTTTTTGCAGATATAAATCAGATAAGGTGGGGGAATTAGGTGGTTAATGAACCATCTTCTCAATTGACAAAGAAACAATTTAGTATTCTACAGACATGAAGGTGACTTAACAAAAGTTTATTTTCTTAAGCACTCATTAAACAATACCAAGCGCCATCACAGAGAGGTGATAAAACACAGTAAAACTACAAATTGCATCTATTTCCACAGCTTAGGTGGTTAATGAACCATCTTCTCAATTGACAAAGAAACAATTTAGTATTCTACAGACATGAAGGTGACTTAACAAAAGTTTATTTTCTTAAGCACTCATTAAACAATACCAAGCGCCATCACAGAGAGGTGATAAAACACAGTAAAACTACAAATTGCATCTATTTCCACAGCTTACATGATACATGTTCAATGGATACAGCTTCTCAAAAGACTTTTAAGCACAGAATTTTTTTTTCAAAAAGATAAGTTGCAATCAAGCCTTTTGCAGTATATCCTGTGAATTGAAGTGTACATTTGCAGAAAATCTAAAAGAGAATGACGGCACAAGTTTGCACAAGGTAGTGTTGGCCTAAGACTTCCCACATTTTTGGGTCAAACTCTAAAATTTCAGTAAGAAAAAATTGCTGACAATCATACATCCATGTACCTTCTGAGTTGCAAGTTACTGTTATAAGATACATAAATCTGTTCACTGGAGCTTCCTTACATTAAGTACCATCACCTTGGGTGAGAACCCCAAGTTTCAGAGTTTTGCTCAAAGCTGTCTGCACAGGGAGTCGAAAAGAAGCACATAACATCCATTTCCCAGGTGCCACAAGGCGAACTCGATGAATGAACAATGGATGAGGCACTTCACCAAGAATGTCTCCAATTCTCTGATCATCCCATCCCCCAAAACTTATCATCCAACAAAAGAACAATACTACTACAATTCTGCACATGTAGTATCTTCTGGTATGTCGACCAACAATAGAGCTTTCTCCAAGATGGACCAAAACCTCACCATTGAGCACAAGGATGGACTGACCTTTGAATAATCCAATTCTGGATCAGTTGCCTTTGAGAAACCATAAACATGAATTTTGGGGAGTGTTCGAGTTTCCCAGAAGTCCCTTGAGAACGCACCAACAAAGACATCTGTAAAAGAAATGTGCACAACACTTGAAACCACTGATGTGGAAAAGGGAATTGATCTCACATATAGAAGAGGAAGAGAGAACTACTCACCAAGAAATTCAACTGCATCTAGTGGGAGGTTCATAACCACTTGTGTAAAGCATATTGGTCTAATCCCTTCCAGCAATCCTCGGACAAATTCCCGCCCGTCCTTGTTAAATATCTGCAACCCTCATAATTGTGACCAAGAAGCAGTCACCATGGGTATCCGAAGGGATGACTCTTTGCTGTGGACCGAAATATCAAGACTTCACAGAAAACTCGTGGAATCAAGAAGTCCCTGATTCTCTGTACTATTCTTCTCAAGACAGTAATGAGAATATCAAGGACTTCAAGAACAACTTTGAAGCTAATGACCATTGGGTTTCTTGCCAAGCTGCAAAAATACACATTTCAGATTTTATGGTGATTTGCATTCAGGTACAACAGGTGAAGTGTGAGACATAAAAGTGAGAACAGTTACATCCACTTTGTGGGTAAGCCTGTTGGCCACCAAGTTCTGGTGTAAGTAGGCAATTGCACTTGGATTTAAATCATTTGCATACACATACTTCACTTTCTTCGCTGCAGTGACTGCAATGGGCCCCACACCTGCAAAGACATCACCTGGTACACATATAGACAACAGCTTGTTGAATAGTTGGGAAGCAAAAAAACCAAACAGAAAGCAATTGTGAAATATGTCATGAGCTTAGTGCAATGTTCTAGGCCATCACTGAATTCAAAATGTACCTAGAACAACAATCAAGAACAGGGTTCTAAGAACGGTTGTGGAGAAAGTAGAACAAAGCTTGCACAGAACAAACCAAAGGAATGACAATCATTCTTTCTCTAAAGCTGACAAGTATGTGCAATTATAGCACTTACACACAATGTCATTTGGGTCAAAGCTGGTGATGAGGCGTTGCCTTTCTGTGGCGAGACGAGAATTCCAATAACTGTCCACCAAAACAGGACATGGGGTTAACAAAATATGATAGCAAGGAATCACAAACATGATCACAAGGGACCAGATGGAGTGGACAGGGATAAGAGGGACATACACAGATGCAAGATCAAGGCGAAAAGAGAGTCCATGCTCAACCACAGTGGTAACAAGGGAACTGTTGCCTGCTAAAAGCTCAAGCTGCATGGTACGATATTTGCTGTGAATTGCATCTGTTTTGTTCACCACTGTTCGGATCCTTGGCTTATTCTTGTCCAACACAACCTGAACCCAAGAGGAAAAAAAAAGCCTCCCATAAATAAACCTGGTAATTAAACCTCTTCTCTTCAGACATCATCTTGTTAAACATTCCCACTATCAAGACTATCATCAATTTTCAAGGGAATTTTGAAAATCAGAGTGGAAGACTAGGTGGAGACAACTAGTCTTGCACTCTGATTTCCATATTAGAAATGCCCACTTTGAACCAAAAAACTTGATTTGATGCACCTGGGCAATTATATGACGGAATGGAAGATGCTCTTCCCGCAGATTGAGATGTGCTATGTGTCCCACACTCTCATATGCTGTAGGGACTGTCATTCCATCTGGCAAAATCTCCTTCAATAGCTGCATAATCAAACCCAATTTTGGCCAGTGACAAATGCAAATCAAGACCAAAATTGCAACAAGAATTCCTTATGTCATGATTCTCACAACCACTGACTACTATTCATTTGGGCATCTTGGTTACCCTCCAAACAACTCTCGGCTGCTGCTTTTACCCAGAGCTGCAGTAAGAGAAACAAAGAACATGGCAAAATGGGATTGTGAAGTCGAGGTCTGGAGCAATCAAAGCACCTCATCTGTTGGCCAATAATCATATGCAAGGCTTAATCGGCATTTGACAAGTTCACATTGCCTTTTCCCAAGTACTACCTGTAGGTATGAGACACACAGAACCAAATAAGTCCTTGTTTGCTTCAAATCCTAGTTTTAAACCGCAGGTCCTCAACAACCACATCCCAACAACATTCTGGTAGTGGGGTCCTTTGGGGATACTACATATTCAGGGATACCTGGACTTCACAATGTCATAAAATCCCAACTTTTTCAAGACACAAGAAAACTTTCTCTGTAGACTAAATTGATATCCTTACTCTTTAGCATTGACTTTTTCCATTTGAAAGTCAGAAACTTTCTAAGCTGAAAGGATTTTCCTTTGCTTCTGTGTCACAGTAAACCATAAAATCAACCTCCTTGATGTGACCTTACAAGATGGGCACAATAGAGTGCACTAAAAAGGGTACTCCAAATCTATAAGAATGTCTCTTGGTGAGGGTTTAAGATAGCCAGCTGAACCCAGGACAACATCATGACCATGGACATACCAGAGGAAAAGTGTGCCAACAGCTTACAAAAAAAGGAGGCCACCTGCACAGATTGAGGAAGTTCTTCATTGGGTTTGTCCAAATACTTTTCATCAAGTAATAGTAATCGTGTTGGCTCTCTCCATCTCTCAGCATCCCCCTCTTCTGTTTGCACCATAAGAAATTGTGACATAATTGCAACCAACACGAACACATCAAACAGCCAACACATGTATCTCATGGTATTTCAGGAATATGAAGAGTTTTGGTAGAGTTTGCTTTAATGTTTCAGTTTCTGGTTGAGAAGTCACCATCATTTTCTGCACCACTGTCTTCCACGATCTCAACTGAAACTGCTCCCTCCTCCCAAGCCTTCCGGCTAGACCCTCTCACCAGATTCCCTTCTTGTAAGTTGTCTTTCCATGAAGGTTGTGATGACCTATAAGGTCCTTTGCTACTGCCACCTACCAACTTTGCCAAATTTGGAAATTTGCGTTTTCTGACACTTTTCCGGGATACTGCAGTACTATAAATGGTGGAGTCATCCACAAAAACTGCTGACCTTACAGAATCAATCAAGCTCTCAGGTGTACTGCAATCATTTTCCACCCAAAGTAATTTTTTGAGTTCAGCATCACCATTATCACCATCCACTCTTGCCACATTCTTAACTCTTGGCCAGTTGAGAAGATGGCCTTTTAACATTCCAACAAGAGTTTCACATTCTGCCAAAGGCACACGTAGGGCGGCAAGAGTGAACACTCGGGTAAAGCTCTCTCGATCAATATCTGCTCCTTTCAGATACTTCCCAATGCGCCCATCTATTTTAATGAGTTTTTTGGAAACCTCAATTGCATTTACAAGGTTGCTCTCTGCTGCAAATGATTCTCTCTGTTCAACAATAGTTTCCATTGTCCATGAATCCACTCCCACCAGTGCAGCTTTGAGCCCATGCACATCGCCAATTTGAGGACTTGTGTCAGAAGATTGCCCATTGCCATTTCCAAGGTTCTCACTGCTACAAGGATCTGTCTCCCCAGCCTCATGAAGCTTCTCATCCATTTTGGCCTCTGCACCACTTCCTTCATGCCCTGAAGAACTCTACAGATATCACGATAGGCTGTCAGGGCCATCTTGCATTACATAACAAGCATCCCAAGGCATTGATTCTCTTATGGCCTTGAAGGAAAGATCCTAGCAAAAAGGATCAGCAAGGAATACATAATTGACATAACAAGGATAATGAACAAACAGTAAAAGTATATAGAAACACAACCAGAAATGCAAACCAAACTCTATCCCTCAACTGGAGAAGGAATTACAGTAGTGGCCGAAGCTTCTTGAACTTGTTGAGAAATGGGGGACAGATTCAGGCAAGTGCTCTCCAGTGGTTGTTGAGGATATTTTGGCTTGCATTCTGGAATTTGGCCTCGTTCCAACGAAGGTCCATAGAAAATAATCCTTTGATGAAGTTGTGCACAAGGCTTTTGCGGTCCTATGCTTTGATTGATTTCTTCAGAACTCTTGTCCTCGCCCGTTCCAGAAAAGAAATTGGATACATGTAAAGTTGAGACTGCATTGAGCACTTGGCACTCAAGATGATCAGGACTGAACTCCATAAGACTCCAATGACGCCCATAAAGACATTTCTTAGATGGAAAAATTGCTAGCTACTATTAAACTAAACCACGTTTGCTAAACTCTAAACCCAAACCCTAAACTCTTATCTGACCTAGAAAAGCCTCAACCTTATGATTAGTGAGTTCCAGCAAGAGTGAAGATGACAAACAATGTTTGAGACAGGGAAAAACAAATGCGGTGGGTGTGAGATATGAAAGCTTGAACACTCACAAGAATCCAACAGTATGTATAATTCATCACAACAAACTAGATGTTCTGCCTATAGTAAGAGGGTTGAGGCTCACCACATTTCCAGAGCAAAATTCGTTGTTTCGAGATTCCAGGACTTGACCACAGCGAAGAAAACAGTCCCAAGTTGTGCACCATTGTCTTCTGATTCCTGAAACAGATATGGTTCGATGTGATTCCAACCATGCATGGAGTTGCCATCATGTTCATAGCTGTATGTGAGCTTGAATACTCTGACTGTAGGTCTCTACACACACTGGGATGAAACCTCAATCTCAAAAACTCCAGACCTACTTCAGCAACATCATGCTCACATGTTAGCACACAAAGTTGATTCAACTCGATTGGTAAGACAGCCGACAATAGCCATATTCCATCATAAAAAAGTCAACATAATTTGATTCGAATACAGAAAAGAGGCAAGGTCTCCATGCCACTGAATCCCTGCCTAAACCCTAACCCTAGCTCCTAGCGCTACAAATATCGTTTATTCTAGGGTTTGGTTGTCTTCTGTGTGTATCTGTGTGTCTTCCATGGGTTTCTCGCGAGTTCGAAGTTTCGATCATTTTTCGCTCGCGAAATCGATCAGTAACCGTCGGAAATTTATTGCTCAGATTTGCTGTAGCTGCGAAGTGAATGTTTTGGGATATTTTCCTAGTGTTTCTGGTGGGGTAGTTGGGCTTTTGCTGTTCTTATTTCTCTTTAGGGAACTGAAGATCAGCTTTCTGACAATTGTTTTCTTTCTGTTTTCATTTCTCTTTGGGGAAGTGAAGATGGCGGCTCCTATCCACCCTATTTACTTCTGGTATCCTCCTCTGGAATTTAGAACATTCATGTGTGGGCGAATCCATCACTTTGCCTTCAAGTTGTTGCAATTCTTCCGATTTCACTTGTCTTCTTTTTCTAAGTAATCACTGGGGAGATGTCAATCATGGGTCATTTTAACATTGCCAAGGTTTCCCTCAATTCTTTCGTCTCTTTCTGGCTGTTCTTTATCTTTTTACTTGTCACCACAACCCATGGGAATGCATTCTACTACTCTCTGCCTTCTCAGCAGCTTTTCCTGTTAACATCTCCTAAGTATCACAATCCCGTATACTATTCCCTAATCTGCTTTCTGAAACAAACCCATGTGGAAAAACCACCCATTGGTATTGTAGTGTAACTGGAGAGCAGATTATAGTGCACGAGCAGGTATTCTGTTTTCACGGTAGGCTTTATGAAAAATGTAAAGCCCCCCACTCTTCCGGCTTTCATGAAGGTTGCATCAATTTTTGCTGCCTAAAAGCCTGTAGGCAAGAGCATTACTGAAATGGCACTTGCGCGTGACTCGCGTCTTGTGTGCCCTTATTTCAGTAATGCCCTCACCCTTAGGCTTTACCCTAGACTTATAAAACACTAGGAGACTATAGTACAGGCATATGGTGTGCAGATCAAACATGCAATGGTGGTTAGTGGAGGGCAAAGACTGTGCATCAGTGACATTATGTCACCTACAAAATCTGCATAGCGGCCATTCCAGATTATGACAATAATGTAAACTTGTGACCCACCTTTATGTATGTGGTGCAAAGCAAACATGCAATTGATGCAAAGAGGGAGACTATCCATCCTCGGCAACATACTCTCTTCATGAGCTTTACAGCTTTTTTTTTGGGTAGCTGATTACAAGTGTTAAGTCTGCATCATTGAATCCATTTCAGACACAGATACTACATGGCTGTACCTCATTGAGTAATTGGCAGCCCTTGCCAGTAGTTTCAGCCTGAGTGTAAATGACCCAAAAAAACATCCAATGAAAAGGAAACAATGACGGAGTATGGGCACATGGACATTCTTATTTGGGCTTTGGCATCAACAGGATTGGACATTGTAAAATGGGATCAGGGAAAAATTATAGGAAAACATGCAGGCACCGGGTTTTGCATAAATTTGTTGGGTACTTTCATATATGTAAATATTTTTAATGCTTTCTTCTTAGTGAAAACCATTATGAAGATAAACATGAAACAAGGGGAAGAAATACCAAAATTCATTCAAATATCAAGCATGTATAGGAGGCCACCAAAACTGAAGCACGGTGATTGGGACTGGAAGAAAACATGTTGATCACCTAGAAATGCAATATGAAGCATGGAAAGGTTGTTTGGATAGCAAATGTGAAGGCCATTAGTTTCCCAAAGAAAAGCCTAGTGTTGATTTTACATAGCATGATTTGAACAATTCAATGGTTTGAATCACTTCATAAGCAATGAAGAGGATTGTCAGATGTTTTGTGAAAATTCACTCAAGTGGATTGTTAGTGCACAAAATGGGGTTATGCACAAATTTGGTATCAATGTCAAACATAAAACACACTATTTGACAGTAGAGCTTCATAATTATGTGAATGAAAACATTTATGCATTCACCTCATGTGCATGCCTTGTGGGCCTACCGATTTCAAGGAATTGAGATTGTTGGGTTTCTTCATTAAGCACACCCATTGGATTATTGATTGAAACAACCCAATTGATCTTTCACACATTGAAAGGTAAAGGAAAAAAAATTAGGGGTGTTGTATGCAAAACCTGGTTATGTTGAAATATTCATAGCTCATGTGGGGTTTTGAGCATCAAATCTACAGCCTAACAAGGCACTCTTTCCATGGCTGCCACAGCCAGGCTTCTGGCACCAAAAGCACAGAAAGAGCCTGCAAAAGGAGCCAGGATGAACTGAGAGCTTTGATTGTGTGCTGATGTTTTTTGGCACTGACATTGTTCTAAGCACTCAATGATGCTCACAAGGAATGCAAGAGAAGCGCTTGAATCTCAAATTGCAAACACATCTGCAAGAATTTCTGTTAGTCGTAAGAAACAGAGTTTCTGGTCAATTGGTTTTTGAGGTTCTCACTTGTGAACAAAACAACCAGAAAGAAGATGACATTTTGGTTCCTGTGTCTGTTAACAATCATGGAGAAAGTACCAACATAATTTTTATCTTCTTCATCTTCAATCATGAACACAATACAACAGAGAATTGTCTCCTTGACATGTGCTGCATGTGATGTCACATAGGTACTGAGAAGGTAAGATGATGCCAATGGATTGGACATTCAACTGTGGAGAACAAGCAAATTCCGTGACTGTTGATACAACCTCCATATGCAACCACACAACATTCCCATAACAATTTCCTCTTTGCATCACCAACATTTGCAATTACTCTCTCTCTCTCTCTCTCTCAGCAATGAAATTGAAAATGTCATCTTAGGTGCCAATAATATTTTATATAGGAGAACCAGAATGTGCAATTATGAGTTGCCATCTGAGGCTCGTGTGATAGTTGATAGCAGACAACCAAATGTGCTACAAGTAGTAGCCATATAGTAGTTGCCATATTAGTGACATGTAATGACAGAGAACCACATGTGCAACGAGCAGTTGCCATCCCTAAGGGTTGCTATTAATGCGGTGATGCAACACACAACCTACAAAGGTTTAGGATTTTCAGTCTACATGTTTTTTACACCTTTGGGGCTGTTTCCACTTCAGCTTCAGCTTCACTCTTGCGTCTGTCTTCAAGAATTTTGGCAAGTTTCTCAAGCTCACCATGTACCTCCACAAAGTAGGGCGCTGTGAACTCCTCCACTGCCACCATCCATGCCTTGACTTTCTCATAAGGGGCCAGTAAGGCTCCTGATTCCTCCTTATCCAACAACTGTACACCATCAAACACCCACAAAAATTCAGACATTGCAAAATGATGAAGCAACAGGAAACAGAACCAAAATGATCCCATGAAAGGGAACATCCATAAGACGGATCAAGAAAAAAATTACTTACCTTAAGCTGCTGGAGCTCACATGCAGAGCTGATATCTGCAATTGATGGCTGTGACCCTCCGGCAAAAAATGGACTGTCTTTGAGCCACACAGTCTCCATTGTCATCAGAGACTGCTTCAAACAGGCTTCAGCCTCAGCTGCCAAAGTGGGATTCTTTGTTCTTCCCAGAAGTGGTGCCAGCTCACGATGCACCACATATGGCGCTGCCAGTAAAGTGGGATTCAGTATTGAGAGAAAACACTACAGCCACAAACACTGAAATGCAGAAGATCTTTTTTTTAAACAGCCAAAACTTGACCTCAGTTTTTCTTAGGCCTTACCAAAAGCTCAGTGGCAATGAAATCTTACATGTAAATCACAGAGTTACTTACCAACACCACGGCGCAGATTTCCAAGGTGCCAGTCAAGCACACGGTCAACACATGCTCTTTTCTCTAGGTCTTCAGGGTACCTGCAAATGAAGGAAGAAGAACCACAATGCACTTGAAGTAGATTAACAACCGTTTCATTTGGCTTCATCAGCTCAGGGAAAAACCACACCCCAAAGCTTCAAAGGCTTACAGATCCTGGAGAGCATTACATTGAGTGCCATCATCCCTCTTAGGACTCTGGATTCTCCCATGAAGGTCAAGGAAGCATTCACTTACCAGTGATCTGCTACCTTCCGTGTGGCTGCAAGATACCGCATGATTGTGTGGCTGCACCACAGCATTGCACAGCAAGGTGAAGTAAGTCACAACAATTCCCTTATTCTTTCCTTGAGACATTGTTTGCCCTCCGTAGGAATAACTAAATCAACAAACTTCTGCTTGAAAAGCAGTCTGTACACTTCCATTTAGTGGTCAACCCCAACGCACTGAGGGAAAACTACTAGATGTAACATCCAAGCTACACTAGTGAGGTTGAATCTGCATGGTTGTGATCACTAGAAACTGGCTGATTATAGAGGCATCAACCCGCAAGCAGAAGTAAGCACAAAGAGGAGAGATTTCTCTGATGAAAGAGCTTGTGATCATAAGCAGAAGAAAAAGCATGCTGGAAGCTGAGTTAAACAGTGCCAACCTCTCAGACAACCTGAATCCACCATCATCAATTGCTGGCACCTGTCCCAAAGGATTGATGGCTGCCATTTTACACAATCAAAAGTTTAGATCCTGCTACCAACTTTCAAACTAAACAGGGCATCACACAAAACTCCACAAACAACACTTTGAAAGATGACAGCAAAATCGCAGAGAACACCTCCACAACAAAAAGTAGTACAGTCAATAACCTTATGAGAATCAAGGTACATCAATCACAAAGAAACATACCTAGGAACGGAGGCTGTCTGGTCTCCTTTTTTCCAAGAGACACGAGATGAACATCTGCTTCGATCTCGTTCACCCTGGATTGTCGTCGTCATCATCATCATCATCAATCATCCCACTTCATTTACAAACCGCAAGAGCAAGTACAAATCTATGAATAAGCAGAGAAAATTTCCACAACAAGAACCTTATGGATGAACGATGCACAAAGAAACATGTTACTACCTTGCGTTGCTGCAAAACCACTGCTTAAGTGGTACATAGAGCTTATAGCATCCACGCTTGTTACATCCAACAAGAATGGAGCTCACAAGAATTGGAAGAGAACTGAAGTTCAAAAATGTGAGAGGGGGGGTATAACATACCTGCAGAAGATGACAACAGCTCTGGCTGGCTGTGAAAAGAAATCGACATAGAGCGTAAGGTTCCTTGAACTCCCCATGGCCTCTTCTTCTTCTTCTTCTTCCTGCAAAAGAACTGGTTTTTTCTCGCTGTTAGCAAGATAATCTAAAAGATTTCCAAGATCTCAGACTTGCTGCTCTGACAATTATGACAAGCGAGATTCCAGTGGAGAGTCCAAAGTTTGGAAAGCTGAAAGAAGCTCTTTGGTTTCTTACCGCTCAAGGCTCCAAGCTCTGTGTTTATAACAAAAGCAAAGTCCGGAATGACCGCCGGAAGATAAGCAAGTCTTCGAATGCAACTCCGAGTTTCTTTTTTGAAGTTTCCTGTTGACTGAATGATGACAAACAAAAATGCAAAAGCAATCAGGAAATGGCTTATCAGGAACACTCCGCGAAGCTCAATGGTCGTCGTCCCAAGGGTTGTTGATTCCCGGAAATGCGGCTGCAGTGGCCACCGCACCTACCTACCCACACCTGCGTTGTTTACTGGAGTGCCTGTTGTGCTTGTGCAATTGCTCACTCAGTTGTTGGGCTTATCCGTGTACTGCCGTTTCCTGACATAAGAGTCTTTGATTTGGTCCTGCCAAAGGATTTCTCGACCCCACCACAACGAGACTTGGTCTTCTTATTAGGGGTTGGGGAATTTTGTTTGTGTGTGTGTGTTAGATTAGATTAACAAGGATTAGATTAGATTTTGTGAGCTCCGACAAACTTTGCAAATCGTAATTCGCGCTACTTACAATAACATAAGATAGATGATTCTCATGCTACAAGACATGATTTTTCTCAGCAAGGAAGAAGAGTTTCTACAACTGTTTGTGAATTTGATCAGCTATCCATTTGACCAAGACATGATGATTCTTCTTCAGTAAGAAGAGTTTCTTCTACAACGGTGTCTTCAGCTACCTCTTTGAACAAGACATGTGATTCTTCGCAAGCTGAGTTCTACAATAGTTCCTGAATTTCTTCAGCTATCCATTTTGAACAAGACATGATTCTTCTTCAGCAAGAAGGGTTTCTTCTACAATAGTTTCATCAGCTATCCATTTGAACAAGACACGTGATTCTTCAACTATCCATTGAACAAGATGCGATTCTCAGCAAGGAGAGTTTCTACACCAGGTTTCTCAATTTCTTCAGCTATCCATTTCGAACAAGACATCATTTCTGAGCAACAAGGGTTTTTTCTACTACACTTTCTCAATTTCTTCACTTGCCCACTGAACAAAGAAATGACTGAATACAGTTCTATGAAAGAAGCTATGAGACATGGAAAGGGTGAAAGTGCAATAAGGTTTCTTGAACACAAATTGCAACTTTGCCAACTTAACTCTTCTTCTTCTTGTTGTTCTTCTTCACATTTGGTTGGTGGGTGGAGTCTAAGGAGAGAAGAAAGCAGAGAATTAGCAACTGGATAATGATTGATGAGTTCACAAAAACCTTGCACAAACTTTCACAAAACTCCCCATGCATGTCTGATGCTAGTAGGTAGTATACTAGAGACATATTGAATACTTCATCATCATGATGACGGTACTGAGTTTTGTGCAATTCTGAAAATCACCACAGATGCTCTCTCTCCAAATCAGTATTGTTGCAAATTCTTCACATGTATGATGAGGTGCCTGAGTTTTTTGTGATTCTTAAACCCTGGTTTTTCATGATTCTTAGTGGCATTCTGTTTACAATAGCTTAAGCTATCTCTTCAATGGCAACAACTTTTGTTGCAGGTCAATGATGCAAAATGCAGATGACAGAGAATGCACCTGAAGCATTTGAAGGAAATGATGGTTAACAAAAAAACTTGCAATAATTAGCAGACAAGGAAATCTGGTGACAATTCAGAGTGTGTTTGTCATTCCGCACAGGGATTTACTAATTTCAACATCACATGCAACCAGGCATCAAACCATGTTGCAGATAACAATGTCCAAATGTCAATGCAGGTAACTGTTCAACATATGCAGCAAAGAGTGTAGAAAGCAGAAGAAGAAAAAACATATATAACTCCTTGAGGTATGTAGCTCACTCCTTAGTGAAGAAGCCATCAATCTGCTCCTCCTTTCTCTAAAGCTTTGGTTTTTCCAAGAGTGCAATGAATGCAAAATGGGAATCCAGTTGACAACACCCACTTTCTATTTAAATGGAGATTTCTTGATTCTCATGAGAGTTATTATCCATTTGAATGAATGTGATGTCTGAATTTTCAACAAGTACAAGAACTTTTGTCATTTCTTAGTATGACTGGCAGAGTGATAACTTCAGTAATTTCAGCCATCAGCTTTGGTGGCAATGACACAGACTCAAGTTTGAAATTTGGAAGAGCCAGAAAACAAGTAGTTGTAAATCACATGCATGTCTAGCATTCTGTGTAATTGTGTTAACTAGGTATGTACCAGACAAGTTGCTGGTAAGGCATTAAGATCAGAGGTTCCATTCTTGATGTGTTTTCTCTTGTTAATAATTCCAAAGTTTTGTTTCCACGGTGTTTTCTCATTTGACATTTTCCAAATGTGTCTCTTTTGTGGTGTTTTTGTTGATGTCTCAAAAGGTTGTTTTTTTGTTGCATTTCCATTATGACAATCAAGCCTCTGTTCTTTGGGATCCACACTATTTCCATGCTCCAAATGTAAGAAGAATTCCTGCATTCTGATAGAAGTCAATCACATAGATAGCATTGGAAAATTCATGCTTCTGTTCATAAAATTTGTGGGAATTAATTGTCTGTGTGTTTCGTGTCCAAGGTTGGTTGCAGAGGTACAATTTGTGTGCAACTGACTGCGGGATAATCATGTGACCCACTTTGACTTGGATGTTGGGCACAAGATTTTGGTTCATTTTGTGAGCTCAGGCAATGCGAGTTTTTCATATCGTCAAAAAGGCAATACACTATACACCTCAAAATATGTCCGTGGGAACACCTAATGTGCAATTCATTAGCATGAATTGTAGGTTAATTGCAGAGTCGGGTTACAGACAAACTGTAATTCCACATGGTAGCACTGTAAACTAACAATGCAATGGTTAGATTAAGCAAACCTGAAATACCATGATGCTGGTTGGATCACCTCGTGCTCCTGCTCTTGTTGCAAATGTCTAATATTCTTATGTCACTACCATGAACCCCTACCTGCCCCATCTACAGGCCATCTCCACTGTCAGATACTAAGATAGTATTGGAAAGCAGGTTCTTGAACATCACCAACACCACTTCTGATCAAAAGTATGGATTCTAGGTGGAAAGTCTCAGCAATCATAAAGTCTTGTTGTTTTTTTTTCAGTGTATTTTGTGGACGATTATTGTGAAACATTAGAACTTAGACTTTTCCTTTAACCTTTGTTGTTATGTTTTTTCGTGTCCTTGACAATTATCTACCTAATTTTTTTTTGAATCATCAAGATTAACTTCCATGTCATGGAAGACCCGTCCCCTTCTCAAAACAATTCCTTCCAGATTTTGGAAGTTACTCTTCTTATTTTCTTCTTTTAATTCTCTTTTCTTTTTTTTTTCTTTCTTTTTTTTTAAAACTTATTTTTTCATTTCTTTTTTTTTTTCTGAATTCTTTTGCTGTTCATTTTTTTTTCACAATTCAAAATGTGAAGACACAGAAATTTTGTTTTGCAAATTCAGAATCTGAAAACACACAATCATTTTTATTCACAATTCAAAAATCTGAAAACAAAAACTCTAATTTATTCGTAATTAAAACATTTGAAAACAAAGAATCTTTTTTATTCACAATAAAATATCTGAAAACTAATTTTTTTTAAAGAAATTTTATTGCAAAAAACTCAAAAGAACAACGATCTACAAAGTTTGGATTCCGTGTCCAATTTTTAAAAATTAAAATGTAATTTTAAAAAAAAATTCAAATAAGCAAAGATATATTTGCAAACTCAAACATATACAAAACTTGAATCCACAAAAATGTAGGAAAGGGTTTTACCTTTAATGCCATGGCCAGTGAATAAAGTTATTCATAAAGTCCAGAAAAGCCAGGGTGAGTACGATGTGTTTGTGGAAAACACAAGGCTCCATCAGAAACACAAGGTGAGGAGTTGACAAAGGAAAAAAAACACAAGACAAAATTCGAAAATGCACCAATTTTGGTGCAATTCCAAGTTTTGTCATGTGCTTTTTTTTCACACGTGCATTGTTTCACAATAGGAAGAGAGAATAAGTTTTACAGTTTTTAGAGTTTGTACTGGAAGGAGTGTGTAATTATTTCTATGTCTAGTCTTCTTAATTTGTCTAAGTGCCATAAGAATTTCTTTGAAGGGGGAGGGTCCAATGCTTGAAAGAGGAGGTGCTTGAAAGTAGGTGCTTGAAGGTAGGTGCATGAACAAAAAAAGAAGTTGCACGTTTGAAAGCAGACGCATCAATAGAGGAAGAGGTCACACGATTGAAGGCAAGCATATCAACAAAGCTTGAGGTCACGCTCTTGAAGGTCATTCAACAAATCAGGAATCGCATCAATAGAAAGTACATCGACATTGATCCGCGGCAAGTGTATCAACATAAGAAAATATTGTCAAATCTTGGCAAGGTCTTCTCTCTTCAACTAGCTACCAAGGGGTGATCACATTTTCATTAAATATGTTTTTCTTATCATTTCATTGCCTAGGTCTATTCGCATACTATTTATAAGGTTTTATTTTGTGTTGTTACCATGGTTTTTTCACATACTTGTCTTTTGCAAGGGAGTGAAACCATGGTAAAATATACAAAAAAAAGTTGATGAAAAAATATCAAGTTTAAAAAGAGGCAATTTTTCATAAAAACTTAAGAAAGTAGATTCAAAGTTTACTTAAATTTCATTTTGAAACTATTGAGCCTTCAATTGGGTTTATTGTAAATCAATTATAAAATTTCAAAAACTTTAGAACAATTAAAGTAAAGAATAAATTTGTTTGAAATTGACTAGTCAATATGGTGTTCAAACCTACTTTTTTATCAAAAATTTAATGAAATATACATGTATGAAGTTATAGCATATTAAAGATCATTGTATATTCAAAGGCATCACTAAAAAACAAATTTATTTTCTCTTTGGTAAAATGTACTCGACACATACTTGAATCAAATCTTACACTATAAAAAATAGGTTTTAAAAGCTACTTGCATTTAGAAAAGTCTACTTGAAACCTATTTTTGCAGTGCAAAATTAAAAAATTAATGTGTAATAATGAAAAAATATCTTGTTATTTATCATTCAACGAAAAAGATTGAATGTATAACAATTTTGTGATGGGTTTTGGTCCTACTTTTTGTTCACTTCACAAGTAGATTAATAAGTACTTTTAATTATACATTTTATCATGTTTTCACCCTAAGGTCTTTTTTTTTTGCATCGTTACTAGCATTAGCATAGTTTGCATGGTTTAATAAGCAACACAAAGGTCATGCACATCGTTGCATAATTTGCATGGGATAAATGACACAAAGGTCACACACATTGTTGGCAAGGTTTGTGTGGTTCAATAAAATAATTAGTAATGCATTTCCACCAACGTGTCTCCCAAGCTGATTAGTAATGCATTCAATAATACATTTGGCCTTATTAAAGGTGTCCTTTGTGAATTCCAAGTCGGTTGTGCGTCCCAGGTCAACTAACAATGCACTTGGAGAAGGTCAACTATCTAATTATCTACGTCCTTCACACATCCTAAATCAATAGCAGTGCATTTGGAGGAGGTCGACCCATCATTAAAAGTTTCAAGTAATTGAAAAAACTTTTAAAGTTCGTCATTTTTTGCTTTAAAGAATTGATCAACCTGCAAATGAAGCATAAACCATTTAGAACCATGGTGAGAATAATTATTACGCCCTATCAAGATGATGCAAACTTCTACAATTATGTGGAGATTTTCACAATTCGGGAATCGTTTTTGTTGTGTGTGGTCTCTTTCCACCCTTGTGTGGTCTCTTTCCACTTTCTATTGCAAGGTGTGTGAATTTGTACAAACCCTAATTGAAAGAAAATTAGCTCAATCCTATAAGAAACTTGCTTCATACATTCATTTACAAACAAATCTAACACCCACATCCTATAAACTCATGTATACCCTAAATCCCAACCTAATCTAGACATTTTGTTCAAGAGAAAAAATTAACTTGTTGTTTCCTCTCCTAGATTCTATTGTTATGTAACACATTTTCACTCATTTGCCCTTGATGCCTTCAATAATTTGGTATCTATGTTGAGTGAATAAAACTTGGTTTATGTTTGTAGGCAAGAATTTTCCTTGGAATGCATTGGAGCTAGTTAAAATTAACCATAAATCCTACCTCCAACAACTTGCCAATAGTGGTACCCCAAGGCAGTCACTCCAAATGTACTTTGAGTTTGAGCTTCAATCCTTGAAAATGTGTTTGGATCCCATTGACCTAGTTTATCCCACATACTATGATTCAAAATGTGATTCTTCTTAGTAACTTTTTAGTTTTAAATGGCACAAATTTTGTAGAAAGTTAAATGGAAATAAATTTTCATAATTTTGTCTTTGTAATTCTGCCACATATCCTATCTATGCATGTTGCCATTTTAGAATTTTGTATTTGCCTTCTTTAATTATGGTACATACTCTATCTATGTATGGTGAGTGTTACAAATTCATTGAAGGAACATAACCTTAAACCTAATCTCTTTGAATTGTTGTCAGACCTTAATGTCTTGAAACCCTAAACCACTCCAAATTTTTTTTGTTTTTTTTTATAATACAATGTTTATATGGGCCTGGTTTCAAAAAACAAACCTTATACATGGTGTTTTTTAGTTGTTATCAAACCTTGAAATTGCCAAACCCTAAATCTTTTTCCTTTGTATAAAATTACAAAATCTACTAATTATTTCCATTAATTCAAGTGCAATTTTTGGGTCAACTAAGTACGGAGGGAATTGACCTTGACCAACCCATGACCCAAAAAAATGGTTGTGAAATACTAGCTAGTAAGAGGCCCACAAAGGCACTTCAAAAATAAAAAGCCCAAAGGTGCATTGTGGTTTTTGTACATTTGAGTTCCTTAGCCAGCTCCTATAACTATCACTTTATGCCTTATAACCAAGACAAAAAAAATGTCACACAACTTGTATCTAGCCATGTTTGTAAAGTTGTATAATAATGCAGATTACAAGTTGAACTTCCCTGATTCTATTTTCCAAAAGGAAAGCTTAAAAAATAAACTATGAAATACATTGAAGGAACTAAAGACAAGCATAGTTAATGAGGAAGTTGTAGAAAGGGTTGTTTTGTAGAATGATCAGGTTTTGGCACAACTGAAATCAATTGATGGACATGCAATGTGAAATGTATTGAAAAGGTGGAAATTTTTGATGGAAGGTACAACCAATTTGTCTTATCATTCCTCTCATATCCTTTTTCTTAGCTTAACTCCTAGCTTTACATTAGATGAGACAACACAATCATTATTTATACCTCATGCTACATCTATGAGTACATCAATTGAAAGGCCAATGACCAAGTTAGAGATGTTGCAATCATAATCAAAAAGCCTTACCACTAATGCTAACAATTTAGCAGCTAATGTGAAAAATGGGAGGCTTTGTTAAGGGTAAAAATTAATATTAACATTAAAAAAAATGCATTAAAAAGTAACCAAGTTAGAAGCGGTTAGCAAATGTGAAGTCATTATGGATGCAAAGTTTAAGGTTAGGGTTAAAAATTTATTAAACTTTTAGTCAATAATCACCATCCCAACCATATTTTGTTGGGTCATTATGGTGTTCACCAATAACTTCAATTATGAAACCTTGGCAAAGCTTGTGTAAAAAGGTAATTAATAATGCAACAACCCTAAACAAATGATTGTACTTCTCTTTTGTTGAAAACAAAAATTTCATTAGCATTCTCCACTTGGATTTCAAATTACCAATGCCCCATTCCACTCTAACTCAAAAACTTACATGAATTTGTCGTAAGTGAATTTAACCACCTTCCAAAAAAAACCAAAACTTTAAAATTTTAAGCATAACCTTAAACCTAACCCTAAAACTCTAAAACATGAAATCTCAAACCTTAACACTTAACACCCTAAACTTGAAAACCTAAAACTTGAAACCCTAAACCTTAAATCTTAAACCTTAAAATTAAAACTTTAAAATCCTAAACCTGAAATTTGAAAGATTAAACTTAAAACCTTAACATCCTAAACACTTAACCTAAAACCAAAAACCTAAAACCATTAAATCCTAAACCTAAAACCTTAAACATTAATCTAAACCTAAAACTTAAAACCATAAATTTAACCATAAACCCTAAAACTTTAAACTTTAACGTTAAAACCTTGGAAAATGAATTTTAACTTTAAGCATAAAAGCTTATAACCCTATAAACCTTTAACCTAAAACCCTAAACTTAATTTTAAACCTTAAAACTTTAAACTTAAACCTTAAAACCCTAAAAATGAACTTTAACTCTAAACATAAAACCTTATAACCTTATAAACCTTAAATCATATAACTTTATAAACCTTAAATCATATAACTTTATAAACCTTAAACCTAAAGCCCTAAATTTAACCCTAAACCCTAAAACCTTAAACTTAAACCTTAAAATTGTAGAATTGAACTTTAACTCTAAACATAAAAACCTTGTAACCTTAGAAACCTAAAATTTTAACAATAAACCTAACCCTTAAAACTAAAATATTAACTTTAGACGTAGACCCAAAATTTAAATCTAAAACCTTAAAACCTTATAACCTTAACTTGAGAGCTCATATTTAATGTAAAAACTTAAACTTTTAAATGTAATCCTTAAATTTAAACCTAAAACCCTAAACATAAACCTTAAAAATTATATTTACTTTAAAAACCAAAAAATATAAACTTATATGTAAAACCCTAAACATGAACTTTAAACCTCACCCTAAACCTTAATCCTATAACTTTAACATAAGTATAAACCTTAAACCTTAAACCAAACTTTTAAAATGGAATGAGATGTCAAACTTGCATGCATATTATTGTATGCCTTAATAACATCCATATGAACTTCATGTGCCAATTCATGCCTCCCAATGTGACACATCACAAACATGTCTTCACCCATGTAACTAGGGTCACCCAATAAGTACTCAAAATATTCATCTATGGGAATAAAATTCTGATGCCATGACTTGTGAATGTCTAACTAGTAAAGGATATTGATGTCATGGTATGACCTTGGGTACTCAATGTCCAAATAAATGAACAACCCATGGTGATTCATCACAACTATGTTTTTCATGGAGAACATCTTTTTCCACCCATTAAATTAGCTACGATGGGGCAAATTGTTCCAAGGCTTATGAATTTTGATGAAGGTCCCATCAATAAATCCAATGTAACCTTGGAATTATGGAAGTTGTGTTGCCAAAATCCATCGACGCTCAACAATGGGCCAATGAATTTCATTGACAATGGCAAAATTCATGCAAAATGCAATAAATATGCCATCATTATTTATTGCACTCTTACTCCAATTCCACTTGACAACATCGTGTTTAGTCACATTTCATGTTTCATGAACAAGATGAAATTAAACAAATGTAATTTCAAGGCCAACTTGGATAATCGCCCAATAATGTGGTGTGGCTCCCCTATGGACCTTCCATGACTAATAATGGTTGGGACCATAAGTTGTGCCAATTCTTCAAATTTCCCCAAAATCAAGTTGGTGAGTAACATTTAATATGATGGACTAAACAATAATGAAAGGAGAGGTATGGAACTAGTGGTGATAAGATGAATGAGTGAGTCATCAATGTGAGGATTATGAACAAATAATGGGTTCAAATAAAATTGACCAAGCTGTAGGAATTTTAGAAGACCAAGGGAGGACGCAGAGTTAAAGGAAACATCATTGGTGTATGGAGTAGAGGGTGAAATTGGTATATAGTTAATGCAATAGAGGGAACATGATCAATAGGTGTTGTTACAATAATAACAAATGCAAAAAATGACACCAGACAAGGATGAAGAGGAATGAGATGAACCCCCATTGTGAATGTATCCAAATTAGGCTTGTGAAGTAAAAACGAAGTTGTTTGGACTTGGTGTGTGGAAGAAAGAATGGGAAGGTCTTCATTGAAAACATCGTCACTAATGAAAACTTTTTGAGTGTGGACATCAAGAAGACAATAACCTTTGACATCATTATTATATCCCAAAACTTGACATTTTCAACTTTTAGCATTGAACTTTTTATGAAGTTCTATTGGGATATATGTGCATAAGTAAATTTCCCTTTCCCATGAATTTGGTGATGGGAATTATTTTTGAAGTAGACTATGTTTCTTGGATCCAATGGTTTTACACCACAAATGTAGTAGCTCCACAACTACATGGGGAAGAAGGAGGTCAACTTGGAGGGTCTAAAACCACAGTTGAAACATCTTTGGAAATAAGGACTTGGCATCCAATTGTTGTCATTAGGTTGTATGCCTTGGATTCATCATTATAACCCAAGAATATACATTGAATAGAATGTGTATCTAAATTCGATCTTGTTTCCTTATGAATAAATGCATGAAACTTGCATCCAAATATCTTAAAGTGAGACAAATTAAGTTGATGTCCAAACCAAAATTCATATGGTGTTGTTTCATTGTAGTTTGTTTTTGTAGGACTTCAATTTTGTAAATAATCTACAATTATCAAAGTTTTTTTCCCTATAAACTTTTGGGTAGCTTTGCATATGCTAATAGCTTTACTACCAAAATGGGGTGCAATTTACTATCTTAAATCACTATGGGACCTTAAAATTGAAATAACTTCATTGCACTTTACTGATTTCACCCTAGTGAAAGTTATTTCATTATAATATCACTATGTATACATCATGTTTCATTACTAATTAATATAATTCATTATTATAATTTATTATAATAAATAAGTTTATCTATGTTTTTTAAAATATTCTATCTATGCATCTATGATATACCCTATATTATTTTAAGCTACTTTAGTTATTCTAACTTATATTTTATGTTATTATAAATTATTTTATCCTAAGTATAATAACTTAAAATAATCTAAAACAAAATATAATGACCTAAGGTTAAAATAACTTAGAATAAAAAATAATAACCTATGAAAAAATAATTTTAAATACCCTACAATATAATTATTATTAATAGCCTATGATATTATAACATAAAATATCAAACAACAATTTATAATATAATAATAACCAATAGTTGTAATATAACATATAATAACCAACAATAACTTATAATACAATAACCATTAATAACCATGAATAAAATAGCCATCAATAACCACTAATAAAATAACCATTAATGGCTTATAATAGAATAATCACCAATAACCATTAAACAAATAGCCACCAATAACCACCAATAGCCATTAATATAATAGCCACTAATAACCACTAATAGCTATTAATAAAATAACCACCAATAGCCATTAATAGAATAACCACTAGTAGGCATTAATAGAATAGCCACTAATAGGCATTAATAGAATAGCCACCAGTAGGCATTAATAGAATAGCCACCAATAGGCATTAATAGAATAACCACCAGTAGGCATTAATAGAATAGCCACCAGTAGGTATTAATAGAATAACCACCAGTAGGCATTAATAGAATAGCCACCAGTAGGTATTAATATAATAACCACCAGTAGGCATTAATATAATAGCCATCAGTAAGCATTAATAGAATAGCCACCAATAGGCATTAATATAATAGCCATCAATAAGAATTAATATAATAGCCACCAATAGGCATTAATATAATAGCCACCAATAGAATAACTACTAATGACCATTACTAGAATAACCACCAATAATTATTAAAAGAATAACCACTAAAAAACATTAATAACCACAAATAGAATATGTACCAATAGCCATATTTTATAATTGTTTAAGATTTTTAAAAATAATTTAGGGTGAAATAATTTAAAATAGACAAAAATAATTAAAGTGAAATAATTTATAATAACTTAGAATTGCTAATAATATGAATTGAAATGGCCCTCAATAGCCAAAGGTAACTTATAATATTGCGAGTAGTTTAAACTGAAATAATTTACAATAGCTAAAAATAAAATAGAATAGCCAAAAAAACTTACAATAACTAAAAATAGCCTAAGGTGAAATAAATTAAAATAGCCAAAAGTAATTTAGAATAACCAAAAGTAGCCTAAGGTGAAATAGCCAAAAATAATAAAAAATAACTGAGAATAACCATAAATAGCCGTAAATAATGTAGGGTGAAATAATTTAAATTAATGAAAAATATTCATATGATTATTTGAAAGTAACTTAACATAGGTTTTATTATTATATTAACAAAAAAAAAATCCATTTATTAATATATATTTTCAAAAGAATGGTCATTGAAATGTTATTGAATAATGATATTTAAATTCCTTTTGTTCAAATGATTTTAAAATTTCAAAAGGAAATAAATGTAATTATGTACATTATTGAAATTTAAAAAAAATTAAATTTGAGTCATTTCATTTGAACAAAATCTTAATAAGATATGAATTTTCAAAGTTTATGTTTTTACAATGTTTAAGATGAAGTATTTGATAAATAAAATGTAATTGTAACATATTATCAGAACTAACACCATCCGTGAGGTTTGATATTTTGACCTTTGGAATGAAGGCAAACACCCTTCCCATCAAGCCCCCAGACTTGTTGTGTGGTCAACAATGATATGTTGACCAAATATTCTCTTATCAAATTCCTAAAATAAGTGCTTAGGTTGATTACATGGTCTACCTAGGCTTGTTTTTAACCTAATGTAGGTAGTGACACATGTCAATAAATAATAGGTTTAAAAATCATGAAATGATCAATAATATTATATATTAAATAATTAAAATTTAATTAATTTCCATGTTGGTTAGTTAATTAACTAACAAGTGAATGGTTTGGTAAATTTGAATTTCACTTGAGAGTAACCCTAGTGAAACAAGTCATTGTTCGTAGCAATTGGCTTCATTCACTAGGGGGTTAAATAATTTCATTAGGTAAAAATGTCCAAATTCACTCAAAATCTAGTGAAACCTAGAGTGAATTAGGACACATTTCCTAATATTGTTTAGGAGATGGGTTAGATGTATTGCAAGAGGCAACACCCTTTTTCTCATTTGTTGCATTTTCTTTTGCTTGGTTAGTTTCTCCCACATTAAAAGTTCTCATGCATGTAAAAGATGACTAACAAAGGCTTTCAAAGAAGATCTTGCATGCATTAATCAAGAATTTAAAACAATAATTAGACAAAACCAATAGAATTACAAAAAAGGCATATTGTAAAAATTAGAATTTGGAAGGTAGTGATAGAGTTGAAAAATAAAGCAAACCTTTCATTAAACAATATAGTTGTGATCAAGGTTAGTAACAAAAAATTTACAAGTAGATACAAAATATAAAACATACATTATAATATGTCATTAATATGAAAAATATTATAAAATGTAGGGTAGATTTCATATACATATGACAAGAAATTAGATTTGTAAAAAACAGTTTGAAACATCACAACATGCGAATTTTGATACTAGGATTACAATACCCAAAAATGCCCATACTTTTGCATTAAAGACCTACAAAACCAACAAGACTCAAGTACCTTGAACAACAATCAAAATTAGTCCTTCATCTTGCATATATTGTACAAAAACAATTTGGAAAAAAAAACATGATTCCTCTAGTAGTATACATTATACAAAAACAATGTACTTGAAGTCCATCAAATCTACAAAAACTGAAATGAATAGTACATTGCAAATAATGCTAGTGCATTATATACAAAAACTACTTTGTGAACATACAACAATAATGAAGTTAGTGCATAAATTACATAAACAAAAATTTCATGGTACCAAAAAAAACAAATCAGCTAGTTCATCAAGTACATAAAATGAAATGACTACATACATAAACAATGAAATTGTGGATGAGACCTGCAAAAACTACCATGTTTGGTACAAAAAGAAATAAGTTAGTCCATTATTTACATTAAGTGGATTGTCTAGATGCAAATACAATTCTGCAATTGTATTGACAAGTGCATTAGATACATAAAGTTCATGGTACAAAAATGGTGAAAATACTATATTTGATATACATACATAGAAATTTCATGATACACAAAGGATTAAGCTGGTGCATTAAGTAAATAAACTTCTTTGCCATGGTTTAAAAATTATTTCAATTCAACAAGAAAACTAATTTGTAGTATGTTGCTAGACATGCATTGCATACAAAAAATTAATAATATTAATTTGTATGCCATTAGAAAACGACATGCATGACAATCTAAGTAACAATAGAAATGGAAGAGTAGAAATGAAATGTAAGAAAAACGCAACCCACCAACATTAAGGTAGTATGCCATTACTGCTTGCTTCCTCAAATTGAGTTTGATACAAATGTGCCTCTTCACAACCTTTTAATACTTATTTCTTGTACATGTCCTTGTCAAACTCTTTATATCCAAGGCTTTTAGACCACTCAGGTGACATGATAGTTTTGCAATTTGAATTTGTGCATTGGCTACCATGTCCGAAATGGATCAATGCACACCAAGGATGGTACAAGTGTTTATAGATAGACACAACAATGTCATTATGCAGGAATCCACATAAACAAATAACACAAGGTGAGATTTTGATGAAATTATGCCCATTCGCAAGTTGCACATCCTTATTACAAAATGGATGGGGGTGTTGGGTTAATCCAGTACCCCTCTTCATGAGAACAATGTGATGCTCCCCCAAAGAAGAGTATTATAGCTCATAGAATGTCCTCTTTTGTTCCATTTTAAAAAATTCAACCTCCTTGACATCTAGTTCAGCTCCCACTTTTAAAAATTGAACTTCATGTTTGATGTAAAGATTTTTGAAAATTTGCTCTTACATTTTCTGAGACAGTATAGCATTTGATTCCAACTTCAAGTCTTCTTGATTTTTGGTTTCATGGCAAGGGGACTGCCTTATTTAGTTCGGCATGATTGATAAAGTCCTTGTGCACAAAGTCCCTTTTAAGAATTGCAAGATTCAAGCTACCAACTGATTTTAATTGCTACTCTTCTATTTCTTCAAACAAAGATGCTTGCATTGATTCCAACAGCATCCGAGTAGTGCAATGTTGATGAAGGATTCATTGCTTTTCTTTCACAACATGGTCAATTTGTATCTTGGAGGCTTCTAACTCCATTGGTGCAACTTGTAACATTTGGTGCAGTTCAACCCCAAATTTCACATTCTAATCATTAGAGATTGGAGCTTTTTCAGCTACATGTGACGTTTCAATGATCTTAGATTTTGAAACTTTCATTGCAAAATCACCTTTGAGATGGGAGTTGCTTTCACTTGCATAGATTTCATAGATTTTAACGAATTTTATATATCAACCGGTGAACATTTGGTAAACATTCGCGCTAAAGAATGTTTTGACAAGGTGCTTTACCACGTAAATTCGCGAATTTTAAAGTGCAAAATGAAGAATGTCATTACTATGATTAGGGGTAGTGGAAAATAGTGTAGCCATGAAATATTAGAATTTGAAGGCCATGGAAATTGATGTGTTTCTCTACACAATATATATAATATGAAAATATTTCATTACGTTATTTTTGGAATAGTAAACAAGGGAAACATTTGTGCATGTTTGTGGGGTGTGTTTATATGTATGTGTGTGTGTATGAATTTGTGTGAGCAAATACAACATTGTATCTTTCAAGATAAATATTTTTGCATGTGTGGGTAAAATTCCACCCAAATAACTATTGAATACATATAGTCTAACACATAATTTGTACGCCTTTATTTTTATGGGTACGTGGTATTTGTAGCAATGGAGAAAGGCAAGAATCCAGAAATGATGCATTTTACACATGTATGATCTAATTAGAGTGTAAAAATGTATCACTAACAAAGAGTACCCCTCTTGAAAACCTTCAGAAGTTTTTCTTGTGGAACATCTCTTTTCACCTTTAATCTATGAGGATTAGTACTTGCACCATGCAAGCAGAGGGGGTTTTTTCAATCGTTCCATCCTATATTCAAGCTCTTGTAGAATGTCTTTGGTCTTTGCATTAATCAACTTTTGTGGTTTTGTGTCGAGGGTGGTGTCATCACTTTCAAAACCTTCCTTTTTTGTTGAGTGTTGTTCATTTCTTTTTGACTTCATTTCTACACACCTCATTCGTGTCATAAGAAAAAACAAGAACTCAAGTACTATGGTTAGTCTACAAAACTTCAAAGTTCACATGAATCAAACAAAAATTGCTAAAGGATATGAGTTCATTAAACTACTATAGCCATGTCTTCAATGACAAAGCTCAAGGACACAAGTGACTAACCAAAGATAAGGGCCAAATTGAGAGAGATGATCTTTGCAACCTACATGAAACAATTTTGAAAAGGCTTTAGGTGTTGACACTTGTCCTCCTAGCTATAGTGGGGAACGAGATTGAGCCTTTAGGTCACAGTTTTGATGTAAACCACAGTTTTCATTATCAGCTTAAGCTCATTGGTGCCCAATAATACATGTCAACTGATTGGTGCACATTTATGAATCATGAGTATTAAGTGTGAATGATTTGTCCCACTTCATCATGCAATGAAAAATTAATGTCAATTAACAACAAGCTACATTAAGGACACTACAGTGATAGCCCATCGGCTCAAGTAAGGCTGTTGATTTTACATCAGTGGACCATAACATTTCATACATAAAAACCATATGTGCAAAGTGGTATGTTAGTTGTGTATTTGTAACACCACCCTTTTTGACTCAATTTGTGTCCATTGTACCATGCAAACACCCAATATACAAATGGCATTTACACTGATGCATTTGGTTTTCCATATTATAACCATGCATGATTTCATAAGAGATTTTTATTTATTTGTATCTATTTATAGGCGGATACACTTCAAACATATACATTATTTTTGACCAAGTTGTTACTTGTATAGTCATAATCTATTAAGGAGGTTTCATGTTGCCTAAATGCTGTTTCCAATACTCCACATAATTTTTGGGAAAGGGTTCATGCAAGACTTATGTGGAACTATAAGTAAAGATGTTTGGGAAGTCGTGGCTTGGGGTGCACATGCAAGGGATGAACACGAGGTGTGCTAAGGCCAAAAGTTTCTGTCATGTCTAATTTCAGGGGATCCTCTCCTCCCGGTAA
>Ga0209208_10001380_pt1 | contig 34019 bp, 32 predicted proteins | sample S1TSphfallax_3_FD_187694 | JGI IMG/M metagenome (GOLD analysis project Ga0209208, IMG submission 187694) | Host-associated microbial communities from peat moss isolated from Minnesota, USA - S1T2_Fd - Sphagnum fallax MG (SPAdes) (version 2) | ecosystem: Host-associated > Plants > Peat moss >...
CATTCTGCAAAGGAGAATTTTAAATTCACACCTTTTTTGGTTAGATTCACACCCTTTCTTTGCGCGTTTCTTCACACGTCTGATTATATGCAGATTAAATTTGAGTGTGTGTGCCCCACCCCCCCGATATCTAGATGAAAAGTTATTAATAAAATTATAATATATTTGGAAAAAATTGTATAATATAAATTCCGAAGACAAATGAAGTCAGGGGGGTGAGGCAAACACACTCAAATTTAATCTGCATATAATCGAACATGCAAAGAAAGGGTGTGAATTTAACCAAAAAAGGTGTGAATTAAAAAATTTCCTTGTACAAATTCATGAAATCCATTACATAAGCCTGTCGGCACGGCACCATTACATTCCCTTGTTTTGTTTGTGGGGGATGGGGATATTACACTCATATAAGACTCTTCACGGCTAGACACAATCCTAAGCTAAGTGGAACATGCCTGTTGCTGCAGAGTACATAACAAACTTGTTGTGTTGTTGTCCTATTCCGAGGCTATTTCAACCCATTTTTCCTAAGTGGGACAAGCAACCTCATGCTTCTTTCACCTTTTAGGACAATCACTTGAGTTTTAGTAAGCATGGAGTACAAGAGAGAGAGAGAGACAATGCACGAGTGAATCCATGGTGGGAATAGCTAGTTATGCTTTTGAACAATCCTTAGTCAAACCCATTACCATGGAATGAAACAAACATCTTGCCCTACAAGGCTCAGGTCACACGGTTCCATAATTCATTGCAACTATGGTCTTTAGGGTTTGTAAAACACTTTACATGCCATCATTATGCCATTGTCAAATTGAAGGGAAAATGCCAATTATCCATTTGTTTGGGAAAGCTTTCAATTGGCAAAATTGTAGGGAAAATGCCAATTATCCATTTGTTTGGGAAAAGGTTTCAAATGGCAAAATTGTAGGGAAAATGCCAATTATCCATTCGTTTGGAAAAGTTTCTAATTGGAAAAATTGTAGGAAAAATGCCATTCTCTATTTTGTTTGGGAAAATCTTCAATTGGCAAATTGAAGTGAACATGCCATCCTCCTCCCCATAAGCTTTTTATCCTTGTGATACCTTACTAGAAATTTTGTCTAAGTTGTGTATGAATTCAATTGTTGAATCAAATCACCGTTGCTCTTTTGAACAATCTTTTCTCCTTTTGCTTTTTTTTTTTTTGTTTTTTTTTTTTTTTTTTTGTTTTTTTTTTCAAAACTTTGCATTACTGGTACTTGGGATTCTAACAAACACTAGAAACTCCCACACCTTAGGACTTTACCACCATATAAATCCCTAGATGCATTTTGAGGGATATTTTGGAATCTTACATACATGATGCGGGATTTTCTGCCTAAAGAATGGGGAATTCAAAAATCCTACATGCATTTTGCGGGATATTTTGGAATTTTACGTACATGATGAGGGATTTTCTGCCTAAAAAATGGGGAATTCAAAAATCCTACACGCATTTTGCGGGATATTTTGGAATTTTACATACATGATGTGGGATTTTCTGCGTAACAAATGGGGAAATTAAAAAATGTTGCGTCAACCTTTGGCTACTAGTGGTATCCAATTAAAAAAAAAGTGGTCTTTTACTTTATCAACCAATTGTGTGTTCAATGTTGGGATTGTCAGAAAATATGTAAAATTTTCCAATAAATAATGTTAGGTGATTATATCATATCTTTAATGCCGACTCACATTTTTGAAGGGTTTGGATTTTGTGGGTGTAGTATAATAATAATAATCTATACTAGTGTGACTTATGTTGTCAAACACATATTATAGCATAGTTTAACAAATTATAGACAATTGGAAAAACAAATTATTGCATTTCTAATGACAAAAAAGTTACTCAAAATTCAATAACTCTTGCATCTCAAGTCTAAATAGTACCAATCAACTTGATGCACCCATACTCCTTTATCTTTTGTAGGCAGGTTGATAAAATTATATGCAATTTTATGGGTTCCATGGTAGGACCCTTGTGTCCCAAATTGGGAATTATGGGTTGCCCTATTTTTGGGAATAAAGTTCACTTTTGCCACATTGGGGGTGGGGAGGGGGGGGGGAAGACATTTATGTTGTTTAGGCATTCAAACACGCTACCGAGCAAGAGTGAAGGACCCATCTTTTCCCTTAAAATGGACAATCCACAAAGGTGGCAAATTAAAGCATTGAAAAATGGCCTTGACCTTCTACATATTTGTGGGCTTTCCAAGAGCCAAAAGCAATGGTGTTTGTTTGAACAAGTCCATGCTCCTTCAATATAGGTTTGTGTGCCCATGGTGCAAATAGTTTGAACCATTTGGATTTCACATTGCAATCCATCAATTTTTTTGTGGTGAGATTGCCATGAAATTGGGAGTATTTTTTTGCAAAAATGGTGTCTCGTTTCCATACTTTACCCTTAGGTTGGTTTTGTCTTTAAATCATCTTTAAAATAATAAAATGAATTTTTGTGAAAATATGAAACTAGTTAAGGTTTTGAAAACCATCATACTTATCACGAGCTACAATCCGAATAATTTCACTCCTCATATGACAATATCATAGTAAATCGTGAAAAAACAAGTCCTTCTAATGCCTTTTAAAATATATATATATATTTGAAAAAATATATATCATGTGAAGCATGTTATACTTAAAGTAATTATTATTTTATATTATTTTGATATACCTTATCATATTTAGACAACACCATACCCCACCATAACTAGTATTATCATCATATTAGAGGTGAAAGGAAATTAATGAATTTTTTAATATTTGAATTTGTCATGCTTGTTGGTTTGCATTGCTTCTAATTTTCCTTCATTTATGGATAAGTTTGATATTGTTTATAATGGGAAAAAAAGGAGGCACAATCAAATTATACTTTTCCCAAAAATATAATCCAATAATGTTTTAAGAAAGACTTCAAACTTGTGTTTTATAATTATTTAAAAAAAGAAAACCTTGTTAGCTATACAAAAAGCTTAACACACTTGAATTAAGTACTTGTTTTCTCCTTCATGCTTTTTCATATTTTCATCTCAAATAAGCATCCCACCAAAAAAAAAAAAAAGATTAGAAACTATGATTTAGTTGACCAATTGAATATTTGTAATGTTTATAAACAACCCCCAAAAAAAAAGCTTTAAAATTAGTTTTTGACATGGAACAATTGTAAGGATGGTTCACACAAGGCCTAATTAAGGGAAGGAAATTATTTTAAAATATTATTTTAATTTATGAAAGGGGATTTTCAAAACAAAATGTTACCAAGAGCCACTTGCAAGCAAAGCTTCATTGAATTTGAACCTTTTGATGGGAGTTGAAAGGCATTATTGTGGTATAAAGTTGAAGTTAAATACGAAGTGAAAGGCCACATGTGAAGTGTTATGTAACATGCAATTTTTTTATAAAAAAATGAAGATTGGACTAATTGTAAGAAGTTCAAACTTTCTTTCATTATAAATAATTTAATTTAATTTTTTCACTATGCTTTTAAAAAAATTGTAAAATAGCCAAATTGACAATGGATGAACAAAAAAATTTAATCAAATTTGGCTATACACCAAAAAATGCTTTGGTGTGCACATTTTTGGTGTGAAAGGTCAAAATTTTGTTAAACTCATCATCATGTGAAATGCATTTGTTAAAAAATTGCCCATCACATTGAAATGCAAAATAAAAACTAAGTTGTTTACACACATCACAACAACAACCTCTCAACAAATTAATTAATTAATTAATTGAAAAAAACCCCATCAATTACACTTTTGATACCACAATTCTCACCACACAAATGACGGGAAAATAAATAAATAAATAAAATTAAAATTATTCCATGGATTGTTTGGGGATATAAAAACCCCAAAAAATAGAATTGGGAAATCAAAAATAGAAACAATAATCCCCTCCTCTCCCCAACCAAACCCAAGCCCCCCCCCAAAAAAAAACGAAAAAAGAAAAAAGCCACCTGGCACATTCTCACGTGTTTGACTAAGGAAAACGTCTGTCCAGAATTACCCAAGTAGTTACTATTTTTGGGAGTCCAGTTACTATTTATTACCTATTATTATTACTTTTCACTGCTGGTAGAATTTGTTACCCCCTTATTATTATTATTATTATTATTATTAGTAAATCTATCTCCAAATTAAAAATCCCTTTTTAAAAATTGGACCACAATGGGCGACAATAGGTTACTAGTTTTCTACCTACCTAGGTACCCTAATTTTCTACCTACCCAATTCTGCAACTTGGCTACCCTAGTTTTTTCTACCTACTAAGTCCTGCTACTTGGCTACCCTAGTTTTCTACCTACCCAGTTGTGCAACTTGGCTACCCTAGTTTTTTCTACCTACTAATTGCTAGTACTTGGCTACCCTAGTTTTCTACCTACTAACTGCTGCTACTTGGCTACCCTAGTTTTTTCTACCTACTAATTGCTGCTACTTGGGTACCCTAGTTTTCTACCTACGTGGGCTCCCTAGATTCCTACCTACCAAATTTTCTACCTATTGACTTTTGCTACTACTTGGGGTACCCTAGATTTGTACCTACCAAGTGCTACTACTTGGGTAGCCTAGTTTTGTACCTACCAAGTGCTACTACTGGGTTACCCTCGATTTGTACCTTCTTGCTCGCTGGTTTGGTACCTGGCGCGTATTTTGGGCAATATACGCGGTCTCGCCTCCGCCGCTTCGTCCACGCTCAGTGCAGATCAGCAATTGGCGATGACGCCAAAACCCACAAGAAGATGAAGAAACAAAGCTCAGAGCGCAGCAACAGCAGCAGCAGCAGTATCAGCAGAAGCCCAGCAACCGCGGCAGCTGCTCTTAACTTCAAGAATTCCCACTCTGAAAAAAATTCTGTCTTCATCATCGCTATTGTTTGATCAGCTTTTCGCTTTGTGGCCGCCGTTGACGTGATCTCTTCTCTTGTTGTTGTTGTTGTTGTTGTTGTCGTCGTCGTTCTTCTTCTTCTTCTTCTACTTCTTCATGAGTGCTTCTTGAACAGCAAGCGAGCCAGTGAGCCGGTGAGCTCACAAAATCTTGCACAGTCCATGACCATCTGTAGCAGCACGCGTTCTTCTTCTGCAGGAGTGTCTGTGGCAAGCTTATGAAACTGGCCGGGATTTTGATGAGCACATCTTTGGGAACCCGGGGACGAGCGCTGATCCATCGTCGTGAAGCTTCTGCAGCAGGAACATGTAGATGACGACTAGTTTTGGAGCTCCGGATCTGAAAAAAGGATTTGCGGAGTGCACACACACACAAAGAAGGCGGAAATCGCACTCTCTTCTCTCGTAAAATAAGGACCCCCAAGAGAATTAGCAAAGGAAGTGCTTGAGGATTCTTGGAGGATTTGGGTATTTGGAAACTGCGTTGGAGGGCAGAAGCTCTTAAGCTGTTGCTGAAATCGTCTTCTTGTACTTGTTCTAGTTATTCTGGTTTAGAAGGAGCAGTAGTTTCTCCGTTTAATGGTCTTTGGATTCTTGGAAGCGCCGCGCGCCTGAAATCTAGCAGCTAGCGTGGTTTGGTCGAAGAAAAACAGAAGAAGAAGAAGAAGAAGAAGACATGGGTCTGCTGCAGGGGAATTGGAAGCTGCAGGGTTTCGTGACTCTTTTGTGTTGCTGTAGCGCGCTCTTCTCTTGCTCCACTGCCGTCACCAATCCCAACGAAGGTACGCTCCTTACTCCCCACCAAGGATTTTCTTTGCAGCAGCTCCTGATTGTCTGCTGTTGTGGGTGTGTTGTGTTTTTTTTTGTTTGCTTTGCAAAAGTCATTCTCATGATTCTCTAGACATGATCAACTGTTGCTATTACATGATAATTTTTCTCTGATGAGTTCCCTGCCTGATCTCTTCTGCAAAATGATGTGCAGTCATTGCACTGTTGTCAATACAACAAGCCTTCAATGGAAATCCCCCATGGCCCAGTGGTACAGATCCATGTGATTCTGCTTGGATAGGGGTCACGTGTGATGGGAACACCACTGTTACAAGCTTGTAAGCTGCTGCCGTCTCCTTCACTAGTCTTGCAGCTTTGCATGAATCTACTAGTAGTTACCACTTCCTTCTCAACTTCTTCTTCATCTACTGCACCTGCACATGTATGCTGCTGAATTCTTGTTGTTCTTGTCCTCTTTCTCATTCTTCTTTTGGAAGTTGCTGTGGCTGCTGGTCATGAATCTTCTTCAACATTTGGGCAAAGATCATGAGATGGGTTTTGATCTTTGAGTTTGTTTTGTCCATTGATGGTGGTTGTGGTTATTGTTGTTGGGTTTTTGTTTCCTTGGCCTGTGAATTTTTTTGACAGGGTTCTTAGCAGTATGTCACTCAAGGGAACTTTGAGTCCAGCGATTGGTGCACTTTCGAATCTTACAGATTTGTAAGTCTCACAACTACTTTCTTCTTCTCCTTCTGTGCCCTAAGTCTCCTCCTCCTCCTCTCCTTCAAAGAGATCATCACTCACAAACTTGCAGCTTTTGTGATCTAGGAGGCTAGGGTTTTGTTTTTTGCAGCATGCATCACGAGATTTTATTGCAAAGTTTGTGATTCCCAATTTGGTGTAAATTTTTTTACTTGGGTAGCAGCAGCAGCAGCAGCAGCAGTGATTGATTGATTGATGCACAGTTTTGCATTTGCTGATGATCATGGTGTTGGTTTTTGTGGCACTCAAGATCAATCAAATTAACCTCTGCCTGTCTGTCTGCTTGACAGCAGCAGCTCTGAGAAGCTACTGACAGAAGAGCTTCTCTGTCCTGATGTGGATCAGAACATGGGTTTGTAATTGTGGGCATGTTTGTTTCGTTTGTTTGTTTGTTTGTTTGTTTGCAGGGAGATTTCTTATAACACTGGTATATCTGGGCCATTGCCGCCGGAGCTTGGAAATTTGACTCAGCTTACGACCTTGTAAGTTTCTGCTCACTGCTTGTAGCCCAAAGAACCCTATGAAAATCCTCCTCCTTGTAATTTCATCAAGCAAGATTTTTACTAGTTTGACCCACATTTACAGCTGCATTTTCAGGACGAATTAGGAACAATGATTTAGAGTAAAGAAATCCCTAGCTCTTAAGACAGCTTGATGAGGGTGCTAAGTTTTTTTTCCAATCTGGAGATGGAGTTTGTTGGCCAGCACATCTACGTAGGACTCTTTCTGACGGTTCAAAATTCTTTTGTACATTGAAGAACAGTGCTTTGCAGCAGGAACAATTGTATGGGCAATTGTGTGTGTGTGTGTGTGTCTGTGGAAGGAAGAAAGGATTTTGAAGTGGGCAAAAATGGCAATGATGATTTTGGGTTGTATGACAGGAGTTTGCAGTCCTGCAGTTACACTGGCCCGATTCCATCTACACTGTCAAATCTGATAAAACTTACTTTCTTGTGAGTTAGAGTTTTCTGCCACCCACCACCCTTTCTTTTCATGCTACTCTTGCAAGTAGACTTGTAATTTGAGCTATACAACCGTAGTGCTCTTTCTTTCTGATGCTGCTGCACCTCCTTCCGGCCAATTGCACGGCAATCTTTGGAGATAAATTCTGTGGCACTCCTCTGCCAATGGACAGCGAAGGAGAGATTGACTTGGTTTTGTGTTTTTGGACTTGTGTGCGGCAGAGCACTAAATGGAAATCAGCTGACAGGCACCATACCATCTGGACTGGGTGCACTTACGCAGCTGTATTGGTTCGATTTGAGCATCAATAACTTGACAGGATCGTTGCCTGTCTCAACAACTTCTTCAGATGGGCATGGCCTCGATCAATTGCAGATGGCCCAGCACTTGTGAGCTGCTTCTTCTTCTAATGCCATGCCTTCTAATTGTGAATGTGTAGCTTGCAAAATGTTTTATCAGCAATGTGGAGCTTGGGGTGTCAGTCCTGGATTGCTGCTGACCTTCTTCATCTTCATGAATTTTTGTGTGTCTGGCAGCCATCTCTACAACAACTCGCTTTCAGGTTCAATTCCACCTGAACTCGGTGGCACAACAACTGGAAAGCCACTGCGTAGTCTGATACACTTGTAAGTCACTCTAAAGTTCTTGTGGGTCCTGACAAGTTCTTTTCTCCTCTTCTGTTTTGTTTTGTTTCAGAGGATGGTAAAAATGGCTCTTCAGTTGGAGCTCCAGAAACCAGTAACTATACCATTATACTCCAGTTCTTTCGAAGCTTTAACTATGTACTTTGTCTCTGTGGTACATGCAGGTTGCTTGACAGCAATGCCTTCACTGGGACAATTCCAGACTCACTTGGCAACATAACTACTCTTCTCTTCCTGTAAGTTCTCCTGCGGCAATCTATTGGAACTTTCTAACATCATTTGTGGATTGTCAATGAAATTATGCATCTGGAAAAAAAATTCTTCCATGGCCACTGGTTATTTGTTTGTGGATTCTCAGTGAAGTCTGGAATGTCATAGAAATTTTGGCTATTTTTTGTGGATTTGTTTTTTCAGTATGATATTATGCATCCAGCATTCTTTTGTTCTATGGGTGCTATTTTTCTTGTGCTGTTGACAGAAGATCTGGGTCTGAATTGGGTCACTTTTAAATGCAACAGAAATCTTATGAACAACAACCTCACAGGTCCAATTCCACAAACTCTCAATAACATCACATCACCCACGGGCACCTTACAGCAGCTGTAAGAGTTCTTCATTCCTTCCCATTTGTATATATTTAGCCATTTATTTGGCAATTCTCTATTACTTTTTGCTGGTCTGAGTTACTGGTTTGGCAAACACAAACTGTTTACTGCAGTAGAGTCTCCTGGTGTATTGGAATCAGTAATTCTACCATGCGGAATTTCTGGTTGTTTTTGTGCTAATTTAAAACCAGCCCAGTAGCTCGATCTGTCAGTTGGTTGCTCTCTATTTGTGACTCCCACTTCCATTCCCGTGCAAGTTTACAAAGTAGGCTTTATGAAGTGGACTTTTCACAAAGTGGGCTTTCTTTATGTTTTCTGTTGCTAGTACAGTCAACTGGGAAACAATTATCTCAATGGAACTATTCCCAATCTGTCTGCACTTTATAACTTGACTCTTATGTAAGTGAAGTCAAACTCTTTGTATTTACTGGCATTTGGAGAGCATTTTTATTTTGCTACCTCATTATAAATGGAATGAATGTCAATATCTACCCTTACTTATCAATAGATACAAGAAACTCTAGCAATTGATAATTATAGAAACTTATTCATAAATTCAATCTTTAGAGGGTTTTTTTTTATATAAATATTTTCAAAGATTTTTTCCTTGGGCCTAAATTTACTTTCCTAAAATCTTTATTGATTTTTACCCTAAAAATAATAATAAACAAAGTATACCCGTCTTTTGAACTGATGTCAATTTTTATAGAAATGTGAGTGACCTCTCCCTGGGAGTTAGTTGTACATGATTGGGTGTTTTCCCACAATTTGAGCATGTGGGTTTGTGTGTCGTAAAACTGATCATTTGTGTTTGCGAGGTGCTTGCCCAATCGCAGTGACTTGAGCAATAACCAATTTGACCCACAGCCTTATCCATCCTGGCTGAATGTGACAAAAAACTTGGAAACAATGTGAGTTCTGGGTTTTCTTCTTCTTCTTCACACTGTTTAAAAAGTCCCAGATAGATACCTTTTTATTATGTATTTTGCTACATAACTTTTATTGTGAATGTTCAATTCAGTGCTCAATTTGGCCTTCAATCTGGTGTTTGAGAATAAGAGTTGTTGGTTTTGATATGCAGAACATTGCAGAACAGCAGCTTGGTTGGGCAACTTCCAGCAGATGTTCTAAGCTATCCACTGTTGCAGGTTTTGTAAGTCTCCAAATTCCCAATCTGAGTTTCTCTTCATGATGAAATATATATATTTATTTATTTTCTGGCTCTTTTACGAATTTTTATATGTATATTTATTGGATTTGTTGCAATGGACATATCCCCCACATCATCACACAAGTAAGAATGTGTTAGGAAAAACAAAAGGTGTTTGTTTTGAGAACTTTGCTTTGGATTCCGTTTTTTCTTTAAGACTTTATATGTATTGGGTGTTTCTGAAGTATGTACACTTCAGCAACTCCTCCATGTAGAACTTCTTAGCTGAGTTCCTTCCTCTTGCTGATTATTTGTTTGAGCTTCTAGATAACCTTTGATGGTTCCAATTTGTTTGGTGAATGTGAGGAATTTTTGACATTTGCTGACACACTTGACAGGAACCTTGCGGACAATGGGTTGAATGGAACTTTCACCATTCCTGCAACAATTGGAGGAAACTTGAGTCTTGTTTCTATTCAGAACAACAATATTTCAACAATTAACCAACTGAGTCCTTCAACCAGCTTCTCTACAGTGCAGTTTGCGTAAGTCTTTCATACTTGCCAGCCATTGCTTTTGATGGGTCCTGAATATTTCATATTTGCTGGCCATTGATTTTTGATGGGTGCCAAGTCTTTCATATTTGCCAGCCATCAGGTTTGATGGGTGTCTTCATGGGCACCAAAACTTTGAGTATGAGAAAGGAATTCAGAAGTGGGCTTTCAAAACATTGTGATTTAGCACCAGCACGGATGTGCTTTCATGGTAGTATCTGGAGTGCAGCAGCCCAAAGGTTCTTGGAAGTCTTGAAACAATACAACTTTTTTTTGTGCTTAGGGTTTAGGGTTGAAGGTCTGAAGGTTTGCCGGGTGTAGGCGCCAGACCTTTGAGCACAGCCCCTAAAGGGTCTTGGAAGTCTTGAAGCAATACAGCTTTTTCCTGTGTTAAGGGTTTAGGGTTGAAGGTCCAAAGGGTTTGCAGGTGTTTAGGTTCCAGCTTCAATATGAATTTTGTGTATGATGAGTATTTAGGGTGACGAATCTGCTGCCATTTTTAATTTGCCTAATTTTATTTTCTAATTATTTATTTAGTGTGTTTTCAAAAATGCAGCTTTGCAAATAATCCAATATGTTCATCAACCTCATTTGTGAAGCCACAAAACGGATGTAGCAATGAAACAACAGCATTGGAGACTTGGTCAAGTCCAATATCTGGACAAAATTCATGTAATGGAATGTCGTGCCCTGGCTTAACACTGAACCCACAGAACTGCACATGTGCTGACCCGCTCACAATCATCTTGGTAATACAACAACCTGCGTTCTCTACCATCACCGATTCACTGATGGCATTGCTGCAAGGTTATCTCTACCGTGGTCTTGGTCTACAATCACAACAAGTCTGGATCACAACTGCAACTTTCACTGACAATGGACGTGTCAATGTCACTATTCTTTTCTTCCCATTTGACTCAAGCACCATGCTGGATCAAGCAACAGTGACGAATATCTCAAGTACGCTTGAGAAACAAGACGTCAACCTCACAGATTTGTTTCAACCATATTATTTGGCTTTTGCGAATGGACTTACTGGTAAGATTCTCATGATGGCTACTACACCCCACCACTTCATGGCATTTGTAGTAGTGCTTAGTCCCTTTGCCATGTCCATCTTGAATGACTTATGACATGGTTACAGCATCCATGACCTGGGTACATCATCTCTTGCTTAAGCATTTGCAGCCAGTTGAGATCCTTACAAATCTAACTATCTGATTCAACTGCTTGGGTTGCTTGCTGCTGCAGTTCTTGGAAGTAGCTCATCATTGGCAAAAGGCGCAATCATTGGGATTGTTGTGGGAGCAGTGGCTGTCGTGCTGGTTCTTGCAGCGTTAACCATTTATGTTGTCATGCTGAGGCGTCGGGCCAAAAAATTGGAGGAGATGAGCAAGCCCTTTGGTAATTAATTCCATGCACTCCTATCATAATTAGGGTTTCCCCTATGCATAACATTCAGGGGGGGAGCGCTCAGTCTTTGACCCCCTGTGAGTCTAGTTTATAGCCTTGCTTTCATAGCTTGTATCCAGTAGTGAATGAAGCAGATAGACCCAATGAAAAGAAGAACTTGTGGACTTTTGCAGCTTCATGGGGTGAAGGTGGAGGTGACAATGGTGAAGCGCCCAAATTGAAGGGTGCAAGACGCTTCTACTTTGCTGAACTCAAGAAGGCAACAGATAATTTCAGTGAAAGCAATGAAATTGGCGCTGGTGGTTATGGCAAGGTGGTTATCCAAGCTGCTTTTGAAAAAATCAGATGCCTAAAATTAGATATGATAAACCCAGAACCCTAAATCTTTTGATGATTTGCACATTAAAAAGTGGGAGATGTGCCACCTTTTGTGATGATGATTCTGTGTGCTGGCAGGTGTATAAAGGTGTCTTGCCAGAAGGTGATTTGGTGGCTGTGAAGAGGGCCCAGAAAGAGTCAATGCAAGGGGCTCATGAATTCAAAACGGAGATTGAAATCCTATCACGGGTGCACCACCGCAACTTGGTCAACCTTGTTGGCTTCTGTTACGAGCAAGGCGAGCAGATGCTTGTTTATGAGTTCATGGTGAATGGCACTTTGCGGGAGTGGCTTCTTGGTCAGTTACACTGGACCTCACATTCCCATCAGATCACATAATTGTTTTGTAAGGGGAAAAACTGGTTGTATAACTTACGCATCTCCATGTAGCAAAGTTTGGATGTTTTAAAATCAGGATGCAGATTTTGTATGATTGTTTGTGCAGATTTTGGGTGGATTGTTATGTACCTTAATCAACACCCACGTTCAGGAGCTGGTGAGGTTAGTGGGTAGTCATGGCAGCTCATCACTGTGATTCATGATGATGGTCTGACACTTTGTGAAACAGGTAAAATGAAGGAGCCACTGGATTGGAACAGGCGCTTGCAAATTGCGGTGGGATCAGCCAGAGGCTTGACTTATCTGCATGAGAATATTGACCAGCCAATTATCCATCGTGATGTCAAATCTGCTAATATTTTGCTTGATGATAAGTTGACTGCCAAGGTGGCTGATTTTGGTCTATCAAAGCTTGCACCCGATGCTGATGAAAAGCAGCAGCATGTGTCAACACAAGTGAAAGGAACCTTGGTATGTTTGAAGGATCCCATCCACCCCTAATTGTGTTAAAGTTTTGATTGAGATCCATCTCCATTTCTGAAGTGTGTACCTGTGTTCAGTGTTCTTTTATTTTCTACAATCGAAGAGTGAGAGTTTCACAATTTTGGTAGAGATCAGATGGACCTTAGCATACTTACAATTTCTTTCTTGGAATGGCAAATGACCATCACCAGGGCTATCTTGATCCACAATACTATACAACTCAGCAGCTTTCAGACAAGAGCGATGTTTACAGTTATGGAGTTGTGCTACTAGAGATTCTTTCAGGACACCAACCAATTGAGCGTGGCAAGTACATTGTCCGGGAAGTAAGGTTGGCTCTTGACAGGGGTGGCATTCAAGCTGTACGCCCATTGCTAGACCCTGTGCTTGCAGATATTCCATTGCAAAATATAGAACCAGTTCTGGATCTTGCACTTAGGTGTGTGGAGGAGAAAGCTGTCGATCGCCCATCAATGAATGAAGTTGTAAAGAGTTTGGAGGCAATTGTGGCACAGAATCCAAGGGATTCAGCAGTTACATTTGCAGATACAACGAGTTCACAAAATCCCACTGCTATTTATGACAACCAGGATTTGTTATCAAGAGAAAATGATCCATCATTCCAGTATAGTGGTGGCTATGCACCTAGAGCTGTCGAGCCCAAGTAGCTGTTTTTCTTTGTTTTTTTTTCCCTGTGAGTTATTTTTCTGTTGATCTTTTCGCTTGTATGCAATGAATCCAGCACCCATCTCTGGCTCCTACTTTTATATCCAGGTTTGTCAGCATCATCATTTGTTCCATTTATGAAAAACATTATGTTCTTTGTTTGGACAGTTTTCATCAAGCACTACACCCTTATTGAATAGCAAAATCTGGACATTGTGAATAGAGAGAGATTTGGGAGTTTCTGGAAAGAAAAAAAAAATGGAGGATTGGGTCTTCAACAAATGGAAGATTGATCCAGAGGTGAAGGAGCAAATGTAAACTAGGCACCACTAGTGAGTGCACTGGGAGTCTGTATTATTAACTCTCTCATGTTGCAAGGAAAGTTTGGGAAAGGCGACAGTACTTTCTGGGAAAAAAGTGCTTGCGTGGAGGTTTGTGGGTTGTTGAGAGGAGATCTGTATTTCATCTGCACCTTGTGTGTTATCATTAAGTGTTATTTTGTTCTTAATGAGCATCCTAGCTGGAGCTGGGAAAGTGCTTCTAAAGTTCTGTTGTTTTTTGCATTGGCTTTAAATGACTCAAACAACTCTCCCCCAACTTTTTTATCTGCAATTTTCTGTAACCATTGCAGCAACTTCAGTGGAAAAGTGCACTTATTTTTTGGTAATCCACTGATAATGTCTTCTACTTACCTTTGGTCAGTTGCTACCTAAATTTTGTTTTTGGCAAAACCTGATCTCCTTCCTCTTCTTGTGCGGTTGCACCTTCTCAACATTCCTCAATACAATTCCCCATGTACTTCCAGATCAGATGTTTTCCCTTTGCACCAATTTTTCCCCTCACATGCTAGCTACTTTGTCATCAAGTGAGAGAGAGCCTCAATCACATTAATGCAAATAAATCATGTAATGGAAACCATTATGTGCTCGCTTGAATTCAACTACTTCACTGATTGTAAATGGTCATGCATTCCACAATGATGCTCCACAAGGATGCTCAAACATCACCTGAGCTAATCTAATTATTCCATGCATTATTGAACTGCAATCATTCCTGAGCTAATCTAATTTTTCCATGTGTTATTCAACTGCAATCATTCCACCATAACAATCAATCTTCTCGTGATGGTCTCAAAATATTGTGTACAAGCCACTTCATTGCCGCTGGTGGAAATGCTCTAATTCCATTACTCATACACAATTTATAAAATTTTGCAAACCCATTTTAGTGGATAGTTTGTCAGTTCAAATTTTTAGGAATCCAAATTAACGATTCAATTCCTCTTTCAAAACCTTGCAAAAGTTGCTACAATGTTGTCTACTACTACTACTTATACTTCACATTGAATAGTGTTCAATTGCTACCACCAACTAGATTCCTCACCCTTTTCATTTGATGGTAGTTAGTCAGTCAGTGTCAAAAGTCACCCAATAGGGGGGAAAAAAAATTTAAGTGTATTGATTCTCTTCAATTCTGCACCATTCACAATTGCATGTTTCCTTCAACGTTTCCTAATTCACATCTTTCACAACCCAACAATAAATTCACCTATACAATTCTGTCTTGCCAACAATATCAATTAGCAACTTCATCTCTCATTCCTTTTGCACCAAATTGACTAACATCCCCCACCCGTGAATGATCTTGATGAGTCCTATGGACTTCATCTTGGCACAAATTACTAGCATAGTCTTGCATCCTCTTCCTCACTCTTGCAATCTCCCTTGCTTCCAGCACTTAATTTCTTATCATTCCACCCTTGATATACTCTTGCATCATGCATCTCCTTGGCAAAATCATTGTTTGGCTTCCCAATAAGATTCATGAATAGTGCATTTGCATTACATGTTAGCTCCAACAGCTTTAAATCAATCAATCAAACATGTTAAGGTGATTGGCAATAACACAAAGTCTTTGGTAATTACCCAAAAACACAAATTCCAATTTCAATATTGCACGCTTGATTGGTTAGCCAAAGCTAGTTAATTGAATAGAGCAAATCCACAGGAACAACACTGTCAACCTGCTCCTCCACCTGTGCTAGTCTGCTTAACTGATATGTCAACACTCTTCTTGCCGTGATCTTTCTCTAACAACTCTGTTGGGACTCCTTCATGGTTATTGGTCTTTGGCTTTCTGGAATTCTCCTCCTTGTCTTTGCTTGTTCGCTCCCCAGCTTTCTCTACAGGAACCCGTTTGCTAGCCTCACTCTTACCCTCAGCTGCAAATCCAAACCAAAGCCAACGCATAAAAACAGGATGTGTGGTGATTTCACAGTGGACATATCACTCCCAGAGTGCTACAACATACTTTTGGAGTCACTGCTTCAATTGACTTAATAGATATCCAGAGACTCGAGGTTAGCCAACAACTATATTCTTCCCGGTTTCATCTCAGAAACATTATGACTCAGAAATTCCAGTGACTGATGATGCCTGAGACAGGTTTGAAGGTATTATCAGACTCACTCTGAGATCCAACAAATTTCAACCTCCAAATAGTCAGACACTTGTTCATGAAATAGATTATAAAAGCTTACATCAACACCACACAACTGAGCAAGAAGCAATTGTGCAAGCCATTGCTGCAACTCCTCAAAAAAGGATAAGAGACAAGGAAATACCCCCAGCTTTCTCAGATTTGGTTTTTAACATCTTGCGCATATCATACGCATCTTCACTGTCAGCATAGTACTTGGCTTCGATATCATTGATCCTACCCCAGGAGCCTCACATGGTTAGTACATTGCATTGCAACAAGATACATACCTCTAAATTGATGATGCAAGTTATCACATTCCAATATGTCAATATGCTTTGCTAAAACATGATCAGTGAATTACAGTGTCTTAAATCTTCTTGGGTTTCACACCAGACTATCATCATGCCTTTTCCTGATTACAGAGATCTTTCTCAGACAAAAGACATTTTGCCAAAAGATTATTGTAATCCTGCTGCAGAGGACCTCAGAAATCATAATGGCAATAAAATCTGAGAAGCATGTGGCAGCTATTACCCCATCCACCACTCAAGAGGGCCTAATGCAGGGATATGTTTCTGGCAGACAGTATGGCAATCCACTTCGGGAGCAAAGATGCAGTATTTGTACATATAAGGAAAGTTCCAAAACCAGTATGCACAACAATTTCAGACCGCATGCACTGTCTGGGCCATATTAGCCCTTTTCTTCCTCTCTGAGAGAAAGCACAATAATTTCCAGTGGTGCTCCAAGAGTAGAGGAAGTTACCTGTAACCCAGTGTTTCTGTGTAAAGATGGAAAGCAGCACGATTGCTTTTGCGCACATGCAAAGACACATACTCTGCTCCAAAGACCTCTTGCATAGCTTGCTCTGGCAAGACAACACCATTCACAGATTGATCCCTGACCCTAACAAAACCAATCCCAGTCAATGGGGATTGTCCTACCCTCCCAGATATTTTGTCTTCTACTACTTCTCTCTTTTAATGTTACTAAAGTAAGTGTTTTCCCATGTAATATGGTAGCAAAGGAGAACCAAAAGGTGGTTATAAAACATAAGTGAAAGCCTCAAGAATATCAAAATTGGTTTTTGATTATGGGAAGCAGAGAAAAGCGTACATACGTGCAGCATTCATAAGCTTAGTGGCAAGACCAAGCTTACGGTGCGTTCGTAGCACAGCCAATGATGTGATGTGCCCATGACATTCAGTTGATTCCTCCTCCCTTCGCAGAAACAAACATTTCAAACAAAAAAGACTCAGAAGTTTCTGAGATGATGTGCCTCTGATGATTCTTCAGCTTAAAGATATCCATAAAACCCCAGAGAAAGAAATCTCCACAACCAGAAAAATTTCACTCACAAGAATTGATCAAAGAAATTCCATTTTCACAATTAAGAAAACCCAGAACAAGCCAAGCAGAGAAAAGAATATCTGCAACCACAACTCACTCAAAGGCAACATGACAATGAATGGAGTCATAAAACCTTATGAGAATTGTACACAAAGCGTCAGATGACATCACCATCATCTTCATCGAGAATAGTTACAAGAATTTCTTCACTTCAAGCACATCTTTCCCTTTGGATCCACAAAGTCTTATGAAAGAAATTCTTCTTCAGCTTACATCTTTGCGAGCACATATCCAACTATTTTTTTGTTGTAATCCTCGGCGACATATAGCAGCTGTGGCCATGACAAGATGTGATAGAAATAATACTGCATCCAGTCCCCCATCCACCATCCTTCCTTACTCTTAGTGCGATACCACGGAGAAATGCAGAGATTGCAGCAGGCAGGAAGAAGGAAGAAATCTTTAATGGCAAAAAGAGAGAGCAAGCATGCAAGAAAAATTACAAAGGAACATTTCCATCCAGCAGCAAGGCAACTGACACGAGAAAACTATATAACACAGAAGAAGAAGAAGAAGAAGAAGAACCCCCCAGTGCAGAAAAAGCTCAAAAGCCCAAAAGAAGACGTGGTGGTACCCTACCTTCATCTGATAATTTTCAGGAAGGCACATGAGGTTGCAGCTCTGCATGGCTAGCAGATCATCAACCTGTCGTCACAAACAAAAGCAAACCGATTTAGAGAGTGAGCTTCTTCCTCTCCATTACTGCAAGAAGTAAAGCCGGGAAGGAAAGCACTTCCTGCTAGCGACAAAACGAAAAACACTGCAGACCTACACACGCAGATGGACACATGGCCATCCTTTACCGTTGCTTGCCGAATGCACACCATGACTGCAATCCACACAGAAACTGCTGCCACTCACCCCCGCAGACCTTCACACGATTGCTCTCTCTCTCTCTCTCTCTCTCTCTCTTTGTGCCTGACTAGGTTTAGGGCTTGTGCATGCTATGAATCTTCCTTCTACGGTTTTGTGGGGCCTCGAAGAAGCTCTTGAGGCGCGCGGATTGCACCAACACAATACTGTCTTTGCAAGTCGGGAGAGCACACTCGCTTCTACAACCATAAACTTTCTGCGCTCTCTCTTCTCTCTCTCTCTATGTCCGCCTGTATAGCTTTAGGGTTTGTGCGTGCTGTGAGCCGTCTGCTTCTAGGGTTTTGTGGGGACCTCGAAGAAGCTCGAGGGACGGATTGTACCGACACACTGTAAGTCTGGAGAGCACAAACTTTACAAGTCATACATTGCACTTCTTGCCATTTGCAGAAATTGAAGGGAAAGATACATTCAGTTACTCTCTGGCATTTTGTTCTGCTTCAGAGGGGGTTCTCTTAGTGCCTCTTCTGGTGATCAGGTACTTCACCTTCAGTTTGCATCCTTCATTCCTTCCTTCCCACATGATTTCTCAGAATTTGTAGATGTATTCATGTTTTCTAATTGATGATTTGTCCATGCTTTGCTTCCTGGCTCGTATTTGTTTTGAGGATCTATAGGGGTTGAGTGTCTGCTGATGGTGCCTAGATGGACCAACTTCTCTTTGGATTGCTGGGATCGTTGACATCCAGTGTGTTTCTTTCTGTTAAGGAGATCCTACAGGCATGCTGTACAAGCATGTGTTCACAAGCATATGCACCAAGCATGCTGTTCACAGGGAGCATGATGGAGTAGTGCAATTTCAAACATGGAACCAAGCTCAGGTCTCCTGTTCTCTGAATGCCCAATTTTCAGTGCATTTTGCATTGCTGTATTCTAGACTGTGGTGATCTTGTTGCTCCTTTCATGTTTTGCAGTGCCAGCCCATCTCCCTATCCATTTTACAACAGCAATCTTTTCAGCTTCTACAGGAGGCAGCCAACATGTGGCTTCAAGTCCAGTCCATGAAGATCAGACCGTTGACCACATGTGGGTTTTCCTCCTCTCGTGTCTTGTCCCATCTTCTTACAGTTCTGTATTCATCCTTCTTCCACATGCACAAAATATTTGTGAGCACTATTTGATTACTTTTTATCTTGTCTAGTGGGGATTTTTGTTCATGCCAATTCTTCATGTTTCTGTTTTTGCTGCATCTTTCAGTATGTGCCACCTTTTGTAATGTGCCCCTCCCTTTACATGTTACGGGGTGATTATAGTCTCTCTATAGTTATTTCTGGTATGTTTCTTCCTTGGCTCCAGGTTGTATATCAACAAGTTCTTCATCCTCTTCCCTCAATGCTTGATCTATACTCATCTCAGACTTCTTATCACCATTACTATCCATCTGTTTTCCCTACTATGATTCTGGTTTATCTGAAGTCTAGAATTGGCATTTTCAACTTCTCTTCACTTGTTCTTACTTCACATATAATGTGCATATCAAATCTAACCTCTTTTTGAGGCTTTCCTGTTATAGTGCAGGTAGTGGGCTGGTTTGAAAATTGGAGAAGGAATTTCATGTTTCACTATGTGTGATTTCACTGGTTTCTATGTGGAGGCGGCGAACACAAAACTACCAACTCGATAGGTATGTGTGTGTGTGTGTGTGTGTGTTTTAAAAGATATATCAATTATAATTTTTAAAATAATATTTTTCATGTATAAAATTTGACTATTTGTTATGATTTATTTATATTTTTTGGACAAAAACAAATTGGTGTTGAATCTAGTAACCAATTGGAACATATGTTATTTATATTTTGAAATTTGTATTCATTATTCATAATGTTCTTAGGAGGTTGTATATTTGGAGTGTGAAATCAAGGGTGTGAGGTGTGAATTTGCATGCTAGCCACAAAACCTAAACTTGTAGCTTTGAGTTTGCAGGTGGGATATACAAGTATGGAAAGACTTGGGTATCATACAAAAAATAGGTGTAACAAAATGACATCAAAATAAAACCTCGAAAACTAAAGGTGAGAAACAAAATTGTGCAGGTACAACCTAAACTTACACTATTTTAGTGTCCTTTACCTCCTTCTTGCCTTTAGTTGCAATTTTAACTTAAGTAATAAAAGAACATCCAACTTGAATCTACCCAACACTTTTACACATCCCATTATGAACTTTTTTAAAGAAAAGCTCAAACATGATTTCTTGTTTTGGCCTAAACAAACTTTTTACTCCATGGAGATAAACTTTGCCAAATTCAGTTCATTTGCTCTATGACAAAAACTTTCATAAACTACACATGGTCGAAAGTTAACAATGAAAACACAATCCAAAAATCACAAGAGGCCCAACATTATAAGGTTAAAGACATGTATTCAAATATACCATAGAATGTGGTTTAGTTTTGAATCTCCCATATCAACATGGGGAAATTTGAAAAAAATATGGGGTATTTTCAATTCTATTTATCCTTTTTCAAATAATGCCAAACCTTTTCTATAATGCAGAAAGAAATAATTGACAAACAAATTTATATGATTTACTTACAAGATTCATAGCAACTATTTCTAATTCAATTATGGTCAATTGTATTCCCTTAACTAAATTAAAAGCATGGTCAACTACAATGCATGTACCTAAAATATAACAATTCACAATTGAAACAACAAAAACATAAAAAAATAGGGTTTAAGGTACTCATTCCACAAAATCACAAAGCTCATCTTTGCTATAATATTAATCATGAATTTATTTTCTATCATTTTGATTTTCAAATATATCCACTTCATGAAAAGTGTTATAAATTGAAATCACCATGTTTGGTTGCTTCATATTTCAAAATGTTTTTGTGTCAAATAATTTGCAACAATGATATCATCATTCATCATTAGTGAAAAACCATGAAATTTTAGTTGTAATTAGACTCTTCATCATAGTCAAATTATGTCTAGATTATTATGTTTCATCTTGGTAAAATTATGCTTGGATTATTTCACACTTGTTTTAATTAAATATGGAATGTCAAAACCCAAATACCAATGATGTTGATTAATTTTCATTGAGTCATTGAATGCTAGGGCAAACATAGTTAAGCTTGAAAAACACACACATGAAAATTATTAAAACAACACAATACAATAACAAAAATTCATTAAAAAATAAAAATTTAATTCATAAAAGAAACAATACCATATGAAGAGACAATATGATAATTATATTTTTTAACAACAAACTATATCACATCATGTGTTTCAAACAATCTTCATTGCTTTAAAACAATATTTTTTTAATTATTATATTTGTGTTGGCCCATTACAAAAAATAATGCAAAATAAACATTTACAACCAATATCCTATGCATTCAACACAAGCTTTTAAAATTTTAGGTTAATTTAGTAAAAGAAAAATGATTGAGAAAAAAAAAACATTACTTTACCAAAACATGTTATTAAAATTATTTTCACCTTTAATACATTAATCAATTCTAATCAATGTGATATTGAACACATTCTAAAAAATGACTTCAAAATTTAATATTGAATCTCATGAAAATATCATTCAACTTTTTAAAAACTAGACCAATTAGTCCAAAATATTGAAAAACACAGAAAAAAGACAAATATTTTTATTATTTCATTTGATAGCCATGTCTATTATTCACCTTATTTTCAAACTTTAACATTTTGAAATTGAAATACACATTTATATATGGATTATTATAAAAGAACAAGGTGTTTAATGTTTCCTTAACAATTTAACAAAATGATGAAAAGTTCATTGGTTAGTATTTTAAAAATTAAAACATACATTGTCACTCACAAAATGACAAAGTTGAACAATATGTAAAGATGACACAAACTTATTAAAAATGTGTGAAAAAATATATATTATTTCCAAACTTGAATATCATACATGCACATAATTTATATTAATAATGCAGCATAACACATTCATGTTCATTACACTATACTTAACATCATAATCAACTTAATTAAATTGTTTATTATAATATTTTTATTTTAATAACTAAACACACTATAAATATTTAGATCTTGAATTTTATTTATCTTATCGTATGTTTTTCATTTTGTCATCCATATCAACAAAAAATTCATTAAAAAAATAAACTTAATTTTGATTTTAATTAAATTCGATTAATTAAAAGAATATAAAAAATCAATTCAATTAGTTAAAATTTTAATTTTCTATTAATTAATATACATTTTTAAGGTTTTATAATTCATTAGAAGAAAAAATGCACAAGTTGAACTTATTTAATACATATGATATCATTTATATCGCACAAATTCATTACAAAATGATAAACTATCCATTTAAAACTTGTGTTTTACAAACTTGTTACAAATCACAAGTCCAACAAACTCAACATTTTTCACACATATTTTCACAAAATTTGTCAACAAGGTTTTTTTTTAAAAAATTAATGCAATTACAACATAAGCAAAGATGCACAATTCATGCAATATAAACATGTAATTTATGACAAAACATATAAACAAAAATTGAAAAAATGTTGATGTCGCAACATTTTACAATGTTAATGACATAATATTTCATACAAACATTTGCACTTAACAACACATGTGTATAATTGGTGCAAATTTATTGAACAGAAATTCCATACCCACCCATTTTCATATTAGTAATTTTTTTTGTAAATGAATTAAAATATTTCACACATGCACCCTTACTATTTTACAACCTAATGGCAAAAATGACACCTTGATCTAACACAATATAATTAAAAATTAAAAATGCAAACTTCATAAGATGGTGATAATGGTATCAATGTCCAGATTTAAAATTAATTAACAATAAGGTGGTTAATATTTTTTAATTAATTAATTAGCTGATTAATCAACTAACTACTTATTATATCATATAAACACAAAAATCATGAAAGGGCTATTAATGGCATGGGCATTTTTTTCTTCTTTTCAAATAAAAAATTTCACAAACTTTCATTTCGATTTTAGTGAATTTTTAACCAAAAATAAATCCATGGCCATTAAAACCACCGAACGAGTTTTTTTTAATTTAAAAATAAATTAAAAACGTTTTCAGCCATAATTTTTCATGTTATTATAAATAATTGGAACAAAGTTACAATTTACAATAACCAAAAATATATATAAACAACTAATAATCATTTCACATTATATATCACATGTAAAATATAAACACAAATCAATGTTTAATCAAATGAATTTAAATATAATATAATGATTATATTTGATTTTTAATATTCAAAATATAACTCATATATTAGCTTATAGGTATCTAGACTCAAAACACATAAAAAAACATTTGCACACACAAAGATAATTTATGAGATTATGTTTTATAAACATAACAATCACCTTTGTAAAATGGTCCATAATAGAACAATTGATTAAACAAAATGATTTTTAAAGTAGAATGATCCGCATAATAAAGTATTTTACATAACAAAACGATGTTAAACTTTCACTTCTTGGCAAAACCACTATCTTTTTATTAATCAAACCCCTATATATTAGCAAATATTAATATATTTTATTGGTTAAACTTCCATTTCTTACCAAAACCCAAATATATGCAAATATTGCACATTTCAAACATCATAAATGCAATATTTTCATATAAATGAATTTTGAATTTGAAAACAGGTAAGTTTGTAAATATTACATTATCAGCTAATACAACAATAAACATTTCAAAACATAAATGCAAATATTACATAGTCCGTAAAAAAATCATTAAAATTTTTGAGAACACAATGTGGGTATTGTAAAATGGCAATGTTACAAAATGTAATTTAATAATTATGAATGTGAATATTGCATGGTCGACTAAAAAACATTGATGAAGAATTTGAAAACATGATGCAAAATAACAACATTACAAAATGAAATTTAATAATTATCGATGTGATTATTACATAATTGAACATAAAAATCAATGAAAATTTGAAAAGGCTAATGTGGGTATTGAGGGGCGAAAACATTAAGTAAAATAAAAATTCAAAAATTCATTATGTAGTTGGTTGAAACTTACATTTAGTTTTCATGTACATAAAAGTTACATGCAAAATGCATTAAACCATATGAATTATGTTAAAGAATATAATTAATAAAATCATTTTCTATCACTCCATGTCATAAACTTGGTAATAAATTGTAATTGTTTCAATCACCTTTGTAACATGGTGACATATGTGTGTAATTTTTAATCCAAGATGTAAATAATTATATTGACCCTCTAAACCTTTTTCTTGTTCCAACACATATGGGGGAAAAAAAAACAACAAAAAAATGAAAGAAAAAAAAGTAAAGAAAAAAGAGAGGAAGAGGGATGTAAATTCATTATTATGCAAAATAATATTATCATCAAGGTTCTACCTTAATCCTAAAAATAATTGATACAAAAATTTATTATAAAATATTTCTGCATGTTACAAGTGCAAAAAAATAGAATAGAATGATACTAAAAAGTTTTTACATTTTTCAAATGCTTAAAAAGATAACTTTAAAAAGTAAATGTTAGTCCATAAACTGTCCCTAACATATTTTTTATAATGCAATGTAAAATTTTGTTAGCCCTAAACATGAACACTATTTCACATTCTGTTGAATTTTACTTTTTAATCTGAAAAAAAAATGTTGCATTTTTTTATTTTCCATTTCAACCAATTTTATTTATTTATTAAATGTGTAAACAAAACAAGTTGCATCATCATTCATAATTACAAAATATAAAACTTACTTTTTTATAACCGAACAATAAACTAGATTTCATCATCTTTGATTTTATGATTATTGACCCATAGATTTTGGTCAAGGCAAAACTAACGAACAGAGATCTCTGCACCAAACGACCTTCATCATTCATAATAACAAATCAAAAAAAAATAAAATCAAAAAATTTCATAAATTTGGGCAATTTTTTAAAAAAATAATTTATCATTTTTTTAACAAATTCATACGTTTTGTGTGAGCCATGGATTATAATTCAACAAGTTGTTAAGTTTTAATTCCATAATTTTCCTTAATGATAATGATTTGAATCCTTATAAACTTCCAAGTAATAATTATTAATGGTTGAATTAGCCTTTGGATAATTATAAATGCATAGAACTTCCTTATTTAAATTGATGTAACGATTAATTAATTTTAGATACTAATAAACCTTTTAGAGTGCATCATCATTTTTATGTTATAGAGAGGTGAAAATGGATGTAAAATTAAATGTGATTTTATTGATATTGGGAATACAAACCCATAATTAACATTAACATTTCACCATGATAATATTGAATTAATTTTGTAGAATAATTTTCAAGCATTAATGATGTACTTGTAAGATTTCTAAGATGCAATCTTAATACACCCTTATTCAATCTTCATTTTTATCAAGTTCCTAAATAGAATTGAAATCGAATTTAAATACTAGCATTTCCACCTAAATAGCCTAGATTGAATTATGATTTAGTAAACAATTTAGAGGGGATAAATCACAACTACAAAATTTCTAAAATGTGACGAATGGTGCAAATTAGGTACTCGGCTCAATGTTCCATGGAAACGGGTTGATAAAAAAAACAAATATCGTCATGTTCGCATTAACACTCTTCAAACCTTTCTGGCATGACTCCACAAATAAGAACAAATTTTAAGTAGATTGCTAAAGCATGTGGGTTAGGAGAAAATCAATGATCCCATCCTAAATAATCAACTTGAGTGCACACCACTCTTCTAAACAATTTTTCTTTGTGTAATTGTTAGGAGACATTCACATCAAATGGTGTGTTTTCAAATTTTTTTCTTTTACTGGCACAACTAGAAGATTCAAAGGTGTAGCAACATCATCCATCATGATTGAATCTTCACCTACATCAACAAAAAAATCAAAAGGGTAGTCGAAACACTTTGGTATTTGCATTCGAAAGGGATCGATGCCTTTATTTTAAAAATTAAGGTAGGCGTAATGCATGACAGTGATGGCGAAACTTCATGAAAACCCTAAAAACCTAATTCCAATGGATTCGTGAAGCCCTAATTTTCACGATGGATCTAAAAAATACATGGGAATTGTTGTAATGGAAATTTTAATTCCAATTTACTATGTACTACACAATTAATTAATACACAATAAAAAATAACTAGGGGACATTTTTTAAAATGGTACACAAAAATGTTATTAATGCCATTGAGTTGATTTAGTCAAATGGGAACTCAAGGATGTTTACTTATTATTACTTATATTAATAGTTAATTAGTTGAAATAATTAGGATGAAAAAATAATATGTTAAAATCAAACACATAGAATTAACAATGATCAAGTTTAAGAACTCCATCAAGATGTTCAACATAGGGAAAAAGATAAATCCTCTAATTCCATTGGTCATGAGGATTATCATCCTATTTGATTAGAGAATGGAACCCTTTTAGTGTTTCATTGCACACAAAAATTCTCATCCTAAACTCCATTAGAAGGTCAAATCATTATCAATTTTCACTTATTCATGAAAGATGAAAATGCCATTGATAATAAGGAAGGATTTTCACAACTTCCATTGAACAAGGAGAATAAACTAATGGAGGGGTCATGGAAAGTGTGAATCAGAATAATTTTTATTTTATGTTTTTCTTCGGAAAAAGAAGAGAATGAGTGTGTGAGAGGAACACTAGTTGTTATGTGTGAAAAATGTTGTTCATAAAAGAAAATGTGTGCAAACAAAAGAGCATGGAAGGAAGTTATGTGTAGTAAGTAATCATATTAGAGTTCAAAGAATGATTTCCATGAACAAACCTCTAGATTTTTATTAAAATATTTGTTCTTTTTAGATCCACCATTACATTTGTTTCAAATTTCAAGTAATTTTAGTTTAGGTGTAAAATGTTTTCTCAAAATTTTAGCATCACCAGGTGTAAAATTTACTACAAGGGAGTTACACTTGTCAAAAGTAAAAGGGGTTGAAATTATCTTTTTTTTTTCAAATTTGGTCAAAATAGCTTTTAGTTTTGAGGCATATTTTTTATTTCTAAAATAAAAACCAATATTATTTTTTTGCATTATTGCCTTAAAGATTAATTTTCCAACAACCCTATGCATGCTAAATTATGATATTTTATGAAAATATTATGAGGAATGGAATGAGGGGGGGTAAACTATTTAATGAACATTGATTAAACATCAACACAACTTTTTCACATCTCATCATAGTGAGTTTTGATTCTTTCAAAATGTCTTAGTATCCTTCAAGTAAATACAACGCATTAAATTTTTTAATGAATTTCATTACATTCTATTAAACCACCTTAATTTGTTAGAATACAACTACATAATAGTTTCACCCCAAATGAGTTTTGTGAGTGTATATCTTCATGTGAAAGGGTGTGCAAAAATTCCTCACACTTTGGTGCATGTACTGGGAGGTGGAAGTGTTATTCTAACATAAAGGTAATGTGATTCTACTAAGTTGGTGGTGTTTCTTTTATAAGCTCATGAACTTTTGGCATGGGGGTTTAAGAATAATATTGGAGTATGGATTGATTTTTCAAATGCAAAGAAAAGGAAAACGAAACAAAACAAAACATATTTGTAAATTAGATTTGCAATGAACTTGTGCGAAAAACAAATGAAGGAACACGGTTAGGCTTGCTCCGTATGAGTATCATCCAAACACTCCTTCCTTTTCCTCTTCTTTAATTCAATTTGGTTCAATTGAATGTTAAGGAAATTTTCCCACTTTATTGGATTGTTGTTCAAAAAATCCTTGAATGTTGTGGTAAATGCTTTGAATTCCATAGAAGTTTTTGTTGGTGAAGTTGGGTTGATGACCAACATGACCTTAGTAATGTTTAATGAAATCAAATTGATCACCGGCATGACCATGTTTATTGTTGGACCCTGGGGTTATTAGAGTGATGGCCCAATAATCTACATAAGTTTTTATGGTTACAAGTTGAACCCACATGTTGCCCATAATCTCATGTTCCATCAAATTTGGTCTGTTTTAAGTAGGAAATTATTGTTTCCATTCTAAACTTAATTTCAGAATTTAAATATAATAGATTTTTTTAAAAAGGATTTGAGTTAAAACTTGGATATAAGGTGATGATGTTTAAAAAATAATCAAATAACATTTTGATGATAATTATTTAATGCAAGTGAAGTGAGGTCCTACAATATAACCAATATTAATTTACTTCATTAGTATAATGATTATTTAGATGCCCGTTCAAACTAGGTTACAAAAAAAACTTTTGGAAATCAAAGGTCTAAACTTTAATCAAATTAATCATCAAAATTTAATAAATTTCCAAACTTTGATTAGTTCAACATCGTCAAACAACATGGCTTCTCAATAAGTTGTTAATCAGCCAAACCACCACCCCCACCAATGATTAACCCACCACTAGTAATTAATTTATTGCCTCCTATGGTGAATCCACCACCATTTCTTAATCCAATTATAGATCCCATAATGTTATCAAAAGGGTTACTTATTAGCATCCCACCAAGTTTAATGCCAATTGCCATGCCTATAAATTTGCCCAAGTTCTCAAGAACTCGAAATAAAGATCCATCTACCCATGTAGAACAATTTGTGAAAATGTTCATTACGAATTTGGTCACAAACCCTAACTACTACGTAGTTTGGTTCCCCACCACCTTAGATGTATTAAGCATAAATTTAATATTTATAAATGTTAATTTGTAATATCTTATTAATAAAATATTAACATATATTAAATACAAATTTTATTTTTGTATATGTTAAATTAGAATGGATAAATATTAATTAATTAATTATTAGTTAGTATATTAATTTCTACTTAGTTAAATAACTACTTTAATTATCAATAAAAACCACCTAACCTATTTAAAGAGGCGAGTTTGAATTTTTTGTATTTTTATTAATTTGCAATAACATTCATAAAATCATTTTTTAATTCTTTTAATTTAAATGTATATTTTGTGTTTAGTTTAAACATGCATACATAGAAATAATGAGATTCTTTTGTACATGTTTTTGTAAAAGTGTATACTTTGTCTATTATCAATGTAAAGCATAACAGAAGCTAGGTCTCTTGTGTGGTTTGTATCATGTTCTATAGTTAATCTGAAGTTAATGTTTTGTCTTTAACGTATATGGTACCTTAAACCCAAGAGGGTAAAGATGTGACAAGGCTGAAATATTTATTAACCAAGTAGGGTAATAAACGAGTAGTAGAATTTTTGTCCCAACTAGCTTAAGGAACATATTCACCCCGACATTTACATACGAGGGTATATCATGATAAAATATTTACCCATCCAACATAAGGTAAGGGTAAGTCTCAAATATGTATTCTTACCTTAAACTAAGGAGACAAGGCAAGTCTAAAATATTTACCAACTACATAGTGTAATTACAGAGTAGTTGAATATTTTTACCAGCCACAAATGGTATATTTTTCACCTTGACATTTACATAGGGAATATTCCATCACTGGTGAATCACTGTTTCATATACAATATACACCTAGGGTTTAGGGTTTAGGGTTTATGGCATACATCATATATGTCAATTCTCAATCTTCAAGTTTCTATGCAAAATTTCTTGGTGTTTTTTTTCTTTGGGTGGAGGGCAAAGTCTGAGTCACCTTCACTTTGAGAATGAAGATTGATAGTGTAGCCTTCACTAGCAAAGGGCAACTCCGCCCTTTCAAATTTAAAGCCCACATTTAGACTTTACATTGCAGAGCTTGTCTCTTTGTGTGCACCAAAACTGTGTCTCTGGGATCACAAAAGTGGCAACACAAGCAAAGCTCAATTGGGCAGGCTCAAAGATTGGCTGTTCTTCTCTGTCTGGACAAACCAATTGTACTTTGATTGCTCATAGGATAAACCCACATGTGCTCAACTTTATTACTAGCTGCATGTAAGTAGCCATGGCAACACCAGCTCGCTAGGTAGGCTCAAATGATTCTCTACTTTTGCTGCTCAACCAATTACCTTACTTCTTGTGCATTGGGTTTGCTGGCTATCATAATGAGAGCTTGTAGCAGGTCTTATATAGCTTGTAGCAGATGGTGACAAACCACCAGCTCAGGTGGTAGCCTCCAAGGATGTCTACTTCTTCTGCTCAAACTATTACTGGCAGGTTGCTCCACTGTGGTGTCCTCTGGAGTACTTGGGTTGTTGCTAGGTATGATCTGCTCGCTCCATGAAACCTAAGGAAAACTTAGTGGGTTGGGATTTTCTGAACTTTGGAAGTTCCAACTGGTACCTCAACAATTCAATTGAAAGGTGTGTCTTTTCAGGTTAAAACACATTACTTCAAGTATCTTATGGCTTAATGGGTTAGCAACATTAAGGTAGACTTGACAAGCTCTAAACTTGTAAGGATGATTGGCATCTCTAAAAATTGTGGCATACAAAATAGAGATTCCTAGATCAATAAGCTCAGCGATAGGACAACCCCATATAATCAGGGTCAGCAGGACATGTTTCTTTTGGCAGGTGTCATGAAAAATCTAGTCTTCAAGGGTCATGCACTGAATGTAACAACAAATCTGAAAGGAGGTCCTATATTCAACGTCCTGTGTACCCATGAAGCCAAATATCCAATATATGATGAAGCACAAGCAGTACATAAAACACAATAGATGATTTTCCAAAAAATCCAAAAAGTCCTGAATCCAGAGGCAGAACAAATTATTACCTTTGATTCATGCCAGATTCAACAAAATGCACATGAAAAATAACTGCAACAATCTTAGGTCTAGATGATATGCTTCAATGCCTAGTACAACTCCTAGCTCACAACTCAGGGAAGTCAGAAGGGTGGAAGTTGGAGACTAGTATTGGTCTGGTAGGAAATCCTCACTCTCTCCTGAGATGATGTGTGTTCCCAAAAAAAAAAATTGTTCTGACAAAACAAGCACAACTATGCAGAACGTGAATCATGCAAAACTATGCAAGGTGCAAAACGACAAGCCTGGACAGAGCTTGTGGGGTGTGGTGAAGTGTCATAAGGCACAAGGCTGCTATTGCCTGAGGTCATACCAGCTGGTAGGGTGTTTGATGCCATACTTTGTGCAGACCTATAAGGGGCCAATGCTGCTGGAGCCCATGAAAATACCCTGATTGGTTTTCTGCAATTTGCTGTGCCAATACTATAACGTTGGGGAATTTGTTGATAAGTTTGGTAGTTATGAACATGCTGCAATATTTTCCAAAAATACTATGCCCAATGGCCGTCGCCTGGTAGCCTACATACAATCATGACATAGTCAGCTTCTTCTTCTTCTACTAGCTACATTCTGACAGCAACAACAACAACCTGGAGTACAAAAGTTTCAAACTTGAAGGCTGGCTCTAGGCTATCACCAGTAATTTCATCAGATACTGGTTTTACCTGAGCACACCAATTAGGAGCTCTTGGAATGTTTGGCTCTTACAACTTCAAAATGTGAGAGAACCATTGGACCAACAGCTTCAAGAAGTTAGACTTGAAGTTAGAACATTACACTGGGTGCCTAATAAGATACTCCTACTCTACCTCTGGAGTCTGTTCAGATTAATTTGTAGGGTAGGGGGATTCCTCCCTCCATTTCAAGATCCAAAGTGAAGAGTATGCAGCTGATGAAACTAGCACCTACCAGATCACCATGCAGGATGCATGGTGTGTGTGGACATGAAACACTCTTTCATTGGATTCCTATCTCATGGCTAACCTAACAAGAAAATCAGCCATTGAGAAAACCCTGCCCCTCCCAAAAAAAACACCTTTCATTGGCAACATTTTACATTTTAATTTCACCCCAATAAAAAGAAGGCTGCTAGAGAGAGGAAGAGAATGTACCTCACATATATTCTATACACACACACTTTGTCAATGGACTTTTTTGCAAACAATCATACACAATCCAGTTTTGATCCAGTCTTATAAGAGTGGGGACTTGCTAGCTAGTACTGTTGTAGTCTGAAAGATTGCTTTTAAGTTCTCTCACGGAGTCAGCACATTGAGAAGCAATCTTTCATGTTGCTGCGCAAAGGTCAATCCCAAATTCTGCCAACACCCATTAGGCAGATTGGGGGGCACATTTTCCCCTACCCTACCAACTCAAGGATGACATTCAGAATCATCTAAGCTTCATGCTACTCTTCTTGCTCCTACTCTTTGCAATCCATTAATTGGATCCCCAGAGATCTAGGAAGCTTGGGTTCTTGGCTTCAAGCCTTAGGGTCACCCTGGTGTTCATAGGGTGGTTCAGGGTGTGCCTCACTTCCCTAACTCCTGCCAACCCTATGAAACTAAGGGAAGACCTTGAAGACCTTCAGTGCAAGTTAAGCCCGGGGGTGAGGGCTTTATGGGAATAAGGGCCCCCCACAAGGCAAACCCCAGCATGGGCCTGATTCCCATAAAGCCCATCCCCAAGGGCTTTACATGGTGTAAAAATTGTCATTATTTTTTTGGTAAGAAATTTCCGTGTAATACTCAGTGGGTACCCACATAATACCCAATGACCCATCAAATACCCACTGGGTATATGTGAGTACCCGGAGGGTATCATGGAAATAAATAAATAAATAAAAATGTGGACGGGACTTTTTGAAAAGCTTATGCCCATGGAGGTGGGCATAATACTTTTTTGAAAAGCCTATGTAAGGCCTATGTTGTTCTAAACTTGTGTTGGGTGGGTATGAGTTGGGGTCAGGTTTGGTCACATGTGAATGTGGGTATATGTCTCAGTTCTTTAATAAATACAAGCCAAAGTTTTGGTGCCATTTCAAATGATCAGCCAGGGTTTGGTTTAATGTTGGGTGAGTATCTGATTTTTGAAGAAAAAGCTCAATCTGGGTATTTAAATAATAATAATAATTTTAAAACTCCTCTTTATGGGTCTCTGAAGTTGAAGAATTACTCGAGCAGTAACTTTTTGTTTTGGGAAAGTTTTCAATTTTGCTTAGTTGGCCCCTATTTTCTAGGTTGGGTGGATTGAAATAGCAATGTACCAATTGGAAATATTGTGCTCATGTTTACATGAAGTTTTTGGCCATATTATGATGGTGGTAGTTTTAGTTTACTCTTTGAGCAATGTGACAACATGGATTTGTTATGGGTGGACACAAGGTTGGGAGGAAAATGCAAAGGTTATAACAATTTGGCGAATTTCAATTGTGATAGGGAACACTTTGGCAAATGAATCAACATTCATGTATAACACATTGCACAACCCAATTTAAACCATAAAACTAACGAAAGTTTTATGCAAAACTTTTTTGTCCATTTGCCTTTCCTCAATGAAAATATGCAAAAATGCAACAATTAAGCAACTTGTTATTCAATTACTAGGAGCAAAACATCCAAGCTTGGCTTCATCTCCATTTTCATTAACACACAAAAATAATAGACTTAAAATGGAAGATAATTAAATACTTATTATTACACCCTAGAATTTCTCAACAACTTTTGCAACATCCTTGGTAAGATTGTGAGTCAAATTTATAGGTGGCAACCTCTATATGCTGTCATATAATCTTTAAAATAAGGAGTGATAATTTTACAAGAGTCATCTATGTAATAGTGAGTTATAGTTGAGTTTACTCAAACAAAACACATATTTGTTCAACAATCCAAACTCCATCAC
>Ga0209208_10001381_pt1 | contig 34017 bp, 30 predicted proteins | sample S1TSphfallax_3_FD_187694 | JGI IMG/M metagenome (GOLD analysis project Ga0209208, IMG submission 187694) | Host-associated microbial communities from peat moss isolated from Minnesota, USA - S1T2_Fd - Sphagnum fallax MG (SPAdes) (version 2) | ecosystem: Host-associated > Plants > Peat moss >...
AGTACATTCATCTATCCATATATCCATCCATCTATCCATTTTGTTCATGGGGATGTCGTGGAGCCGCAGACTAGACGCCAGGATTGACGCCACGTGGCGATATCGACGGGCAGAGTAGAAAGTGAGCCTGCCCAAGAGAGGCAGTTCCTGTTGTTGTTTTCTCGCCTGCTGTGTGTTTCTTTGCGGATTTGCGCGACAAACCAATTTGCCGCTTATCTCGCACTGCGGAGTATCGTCGCGACGCGGAATTGCACTCGAAATGGAGCTGAGTTTCCTCAGGTTGTGAGAGAAGGGAGAAGAAGAGAGGAGGATAATAAGAGAGAAGTTTTGTCTATGTACAAGACACAGACAGAGACAGAACGAGAGACTCACAGACAAAGTGAGAGAGAGAGAGAACGCAGTTTTCATTTCGTCCAGACGAGAGCGTGGAGGATCAGTAGTAACGGATTTGAAGCCGAAGATCCACCGAATTTCCCCTTCTTCATTCCTGAGGTATGAGAGGGCTTTAGAGTTTTAAGAAAGGATTTAGTTATAGAGAGAGAGAGAGAGAGAGAGAGAGAGAGAGAGAGAACAATAAGGGACGATTTTGTATGCTTTCAGATAAGAGACAGTTGTTTTTGAGGTTATGGAAGAAGAAGGTTGTATAGTACATGTGTTCCTTTGTTTCCTTACAGCAGCAGAAAGGAAATGACGGCACAAACAAGCAGACAGACAGAGCCCGTGTGCAACAACAGTTGTAGTTCCACCAGTAGGTAATACTGCAGGTTGTTGTTGTTGGCGGGAAACGTAGTGGCCGGATCGGGGATTTGAGAGAGAGAGAGGGAGGAGAACAGATTCATCGGAGCTGATATGAATGCCAGGAAGTTGAGTGTAGGATCGCGTGCTGTCTTCTGGCATCAATGCATTAGAAACAAGCTCTAATCATTTGATGGTGCATTCAGTGTTCTGATGATCGGCAATGCCATGAGGCCTCTAGTCTTTTGCTGAAATGCTTGCATAACTGGAGAGGAGCTTCTTTGCTTCAGGGGTTTGTTTGTATGCTTATTCATGATGAAGGTGATGGATGGATGCTTTAATGCTTTGTGAGTGACATTCACAAGGTTATGATGTCACATGATGGTTTCCTTCAAAGAGTTATTGTGGAGTTTTCTCTGCAATCTCAAAGTACATATGTGTGCTTTGTGGAAGATGTAAGGGTGCTTTGGTCTATTTTGTTGCTTGCTATAAGAGAGCCCTTTCTTTCTTCTGGGTCATCAAAGGAGATACAGCTTTTGCATATAGCTGTGAGAGCGTTTTGTATCCAGTACATTTTGATTTCTTCGTGGTGTCAGTTCTACAGAAGAAGAAACTATTTTGAAGCGGAAAGAAGAAAGTTGCCAGGAAAAGCTGTAGGCTTTGGATTGAAGTTGCAATAAAAAGTGCACTAGATTCAAATGGGGAATGGACAAACCAAAGAAGAGCAGTTGTACCAAGCAGTTCAAAGTGGGAATCATGGCACTGTCAAGGCCCTTCGACGAGAGGGAGCTTCATTGGAGGTAACTAGTGGCAAAAAAATTTTGAACTGAGTGGAGTGCTACATGACCCAACTGCATTCTCTAGGCCTTGCAATTTTCAAACAAAATCTTTCTTTGCTGAGCTCATATAGATCTACATGTTGAGTTTTGTGGCAAGGAGAAGAAGAAAGAATAGGGGATCAGGAACCTGTAGATTTATGTTTGTGATGTGTTTTTTGCAGTGGGTTGACAAGGAAGGGCGGACTCCACTCATTCTAGCTTGCACACGAGGTGACTTGTTTGAGATGGTCTTAACACTCCTTACCCTTGGAGCCAATTTGAAGGCATATCGGCCTGGTATGTCTGTTGCATTCAGACCCTTTCCTTGAAGATGCATGCTCTTTTACTGAATTGGGCTCCCATTCCCTGAAGATTGGGCTTGATACTAACCAACATGCTGGTAGTAGAGGTCAATTTTGGCATGTTTGGGTTCTGAGACAGTTTTGGTAAATGTGCATAGGGACACATGGAGGTATGCCTATACATCATGCTGCAAAGCGTGGGTTGGACAAAACTGTGAGGGTACTGCTAGATAATGGAGGTATCATCATCTTGCCTAGTCTCAAGAGCTGCAATCCTTACATTCCCAAAGTTTTGCAGTACCAGCCCAACTGAATGGGAATGATGGTCCTGTGTAGCTGATCCCTTGGCTGCGAATGATGATGGCATGACACCATTGGATATGGCACGGAATCGTGGTCATGCTTCTGTGGTGCGCATGATTGAGGTATAGTACTCCTGTTTTCAGTGCTTATTCCTCTTTGTAATATTGCTTGGAGCATGGAATCATTGAATTTTGGAATTTTCCAGCAAGCCTTGATTGTATTGAGATCTTTGTACATGTGTATACACGTAGCACCCTTTTTCTGCATCTCTTGCCATATAAAATGAGTTCCAGGTCAGTTAAAATGATTTCTTTGTTTTGGTGTGCAGGATCGGATCTGTCTTTTTAGTGGTGTGGTGCGGGAGCTTGCTGGGCCTGGGTTTCTTGAAACACTTGCACCTCAGTGGGTGACAAAAAAGATGTGAGTAAATTTTTGTCACGTCTTTTTCCTTCCTGTGTGTTTCTGGAGTGGATACATTACAGAATTCCAGTAAGATTTAGACATAAGTTGTCCAGATTGGTGGTAAATATCTGTTCTCAAAATAGATATGGCCATGAGTCTCTTAAGAGGGGTCAGTTTTGAGGTGGTGCACACACACTAAGTGAAAAGGTGACTCTATGTGGGGTAGTTGGGTTGTAGTGCTGCCAATAGAATTGGACACAAGGAGACCTCCCCGTTTTGAGCTTGTTGTCTACCAGTCCCCAAAGGTAAGTCTGATGCCTGAATCTGGTGTCTGTTGCAATTGTCAGGTACAGTACTATGTCAGTATCATGTGTAGACACCTGGTAAGCTCTTTTTGAAGTATTATTGGTGCAATATGCAAGGGTTTGAACCTCACACTTGGGTTGTAACAACAGGTGAGCCTTTGGAATGGAGGGCGTTCATCGCCTGGGTCTCATGCTGCTGGATTCTGCAATGTTCGTAAGCTCTACAGGATAGGTCCACTTAGAAGTTCTAATATCTGTTTAACTGTCCCATTGTTGCCCCTTGATTGTGGGGAGTAAAATGAACTGGTGTAAGTCACTATGTCAGCATTATAAGAGCATGTTTGTTGATGGCAATAGATACAAAGGTTGTCAGGAGACATGTATCTAACAGTGCAATGTGGGATTTTGTCACATGCTAGGTTCCTTTACCAAGAACTATTATCCCGCTAGCCAAGGCTGAAGTGGAGGAACCAAAGTTCAGCTCAGCTGATCCTGTTTTAGTTGTCACTGACAAGAAGACAAGTAAGAGCTTTGTGTGTTGGAACACTTAACACACTATATTAGTCTTTTGTAGATGTGGAAGATGTCAACTGAGTTGCCCTTCTTTAGTTAATAGGTAGGGGCTATTAGGTAGAATTGATACATAGGATGCTTTGGGACAAGCCCACTGTGGTTGTGGACTCTGTTTATATGGAGGATGGGCTTATGAACCTTACAGTTAAATATAATTGATTGGATTTCTATATGGGTTAGACTGTGATCATGGGTGTGTATAGAGTGTGTCAGTCTTCCACAATGCCGAACTTACTGTTTCCTGTTGGCACAGAAACAAAATACAAATTTCTTTCAGAACAGGAGGGTGAAAAGGGGCAACTGGAGTGTTTATACAAGGCATGCAAAGGTGTTCCACAGGTACTGTGTCCACTGTCTTAGGTTTTGGAATCAAATCAGTGGCTTTGTTACAATTGCTCTTTATGCAGATTCCATACCATATGAAGTCAGGACTCTCAGTGAGGCCAATTGCCTGGTGGCTTGTTGTACAGGGATGAAGTCTTCTAAACATTGAAACAGCACAAAGACTTTTGTAATGAAAGAAACTTGAAATAGTTTGAGGGAAAGTTTAGAAGATCAGATGGGCGCAGAAATTGTTGCTGTCTTTCTTACACCCTTCCCATTGCAGTCACATTTGGACAAGACTGCTCATATGAGGTTGCATTGATCAGCAAGATGGTGAATGGGACTTTCTTTCACATGACTTTCCTCTGAAGTTTTTGTCATGGCTATGCAGGCAATAAATGCAGTGAATGGACAAGGAACACCATCACAGGCTGTCTTGCAAGGATTGTCATCACTTAACCATTCGATGATCCAGCAGAGCCTGCCAGCCTCCTCGCAGGAAACATCTGCCATCTCTACACCTATGCATCAAGGTCCTAGTCCTGGCAAATGTCAAATGGCAATGGAGCTACCTAATGATGCTGCCTTGAAGATGGCTATTGATGCATCTATATGCACAGCATCAGAGGAGGGTGTGCAGTTATCTTCAGGTGAGCTCAGAAATGGGCAGAATAGGCATTGGGGATCCTCTGATTCAAAAGCTAGAATGTTATCAGATGCTGGCAAGTTTGGAGGATGGGGGAGTGATGAAAAGCAGCAGTCTGCTTATAATGGCCAGTCCTCTTTATCAGCAGGTGAGCTCAGAGATGGGCAGGATAGGCGTCGCAGATCCTCTGGTTCAAAAACTAAAATGTCATCAGATGCTGGAAAATTTGGAGGTTGGGGTGGTGATCAAAAGCAGCAGTCTGCATACAACGGCTGGTCCCCTTCCAAGGAAGAGGCAGGACCAAGCAGGGTCCAGAATTCCCTTGGAGAACAGCCTAGACGGCCTGTCCCTGAATCAGAAGTGAGAACCCTGCATTCTCCCCTAGCTCACACACAAGCACCTGTTTCTGACCTGCCATTACCAGCACTGGCAACACCTCCATCAGCACCCCCTCTTCCTGCGGATTATGGAGCTTTAGAAAATAGTGATCTTGGGTCAATTTGTTACCCTCCAATTGATACAACATCAGCTCGAGGAGATTTGTCTGCAGGACACATATCAAATGAAGCAGCAGCAGCTGCATCATCTAAAGGGGGTGCAAGCCAATGTGTGGTGTGCTGGGATGCACCTGCAGAGGGTGTCTGCATTCCATGTGGCCACATGGCAGGTTGTATGAATTGTCTGTCTGAGATCAAAGCCAAAAATTGGGGCTGCCCTGTGTGCCGAGCAACAATTCAGCAGGTTATCAGGGTATATGCTGTCTGATTATCAATTCAATCTCAGTTCATGTATATTTTAGGTTATGAGCTTTTGCATCAAGGTTGGAAATACACTTCAGCATTCATAGAACAGATCTCTTCAGACTGGAAGGAGTAACTAAATGTTCTAAGTTCTCTTCTTAAGGGAAAATTGATGTGGATAATGTCCAAAAGTAGTGCATGACTCAGTTGACTAAACCTGTCTGTGGTGAGAGTAGCAAATGTCTATTTGATGCAGTTCATTAATCCTACAAGGGGAGTCTTCTGCTGGACACAGATTCAACAACACATGAAACCAGGAGGCAACCAGAAATATTATGGGCCATGTCTACATGTCATGGATACTAGTTCTAAAAGTCTCTTAACAAGATGCATAGCATGTTTACTTCCACCACTACTGCAAGTGGCTTACCTAGAAAATTGTGTTGTGCTGTGCACTTGAGTGAAAGAAATTTCTTTGCTTTTCTTCTGTGACCTGTCTAGAGGAGAGCTGCCCTTGATATGGAGGTCACACTACAAAACAAGGTCAGTGCAAATGCAAATATCACAACATATGAAGACTGATCTAGATTTCAACATATAATACACCAAGATTTTGCACCCTACATGGCAACTTTGAAATCAGACTAGAGTGTTTACTCCAGAATGCTGTTCTTATTATAGTAAGGGTCTGCATCAATTTCTGCTATAACATCCAAATCTGAGGCTTTATATTTTTATAAGCTTAAATTAAGCTGAGATCACCAACTGGCAACAAATCATGAAAACTTTTTGCAAAAGAAATGAATGAACAGAAATGAACTGAAGTGAAGAATTCAAAAAGTGTCCAAAATGTCATGTGCTTTCATGACAGTATTTTTATTAGAATCACAACTTGGAAGAAGAGGTCTAGTGTATAATCAGGACAACTTGTTTGGAAGAATCTCACTAAAATCCAAGTCCAATCTCACCTTTGAGAAAGATGGGCTAGATCTGCCAGTCAAGACACTCTTCTGTCTCTTCCTGTTGTTTGGTGTATGGGTCCTCTGTCATCATGCTGTTTGACTTCATTTCTTGCTCAAGACCAGTAATGTAGTTTAACCCCACAAGAAGCTCTGTGATTGCTGACTCAGTCTTCGCCAAGTCTGCAAAGTAAAGGGTTTGAAGCAGAAGCACATTGGTGCGGGCCACCACTTGCTGCTGCTCAAAGTTGTGCTCTGACTGCCATTTTATCATGTTGTGTGCAAGTGGAGCCAGCCAGCTCAAGAGTCTGTCCAGTGCCTCCTTCCAATGCATGGCAACCCCAGAGTCAGACTTCCCATTATCACACGACCTCATAGATGCTCGTAACCTTGACCGCAGAGCCCCTCGCACACTTTTAGGTAGCATCTGGTAAAGATCGTCCCGTGCATCACGATCAATGGGGTAAGGATACCTTACCATTCTTTCAAGGATGATGATCACATTGGCATAATGCAATGCAAGTGCAGCACCTCCCAATGTGGACCAGGGTGCCATTTGATGCCTAGTTTTTGGGTCACAAAGAACTCTAACATTGTGGCCATTCCGATGTGCCACTGAGTGCTGGGATTGCCCTGGTTGGATGCTATGGCTGGTTGCATAAAGGAGAGCAGAAGTGAACGAATCAGTAGTTTCTGCCTGCACTATTGCCATAAGTGGCCTTTCAAAGAATTGAAACTGAGTATTTTCTGAGTCTAAGGGTACTGATGAAGGGGCACAGGGTGCATTCTGAATATTGGGAAGGTAGCAGACAAAAGAATTTCTTCGTTGGTTGATATGTGGACCTGAAGAGAGGTTGGCAGAAGGAGATGCCTGAAGTTCAATGGCCCCAGGAGCACTAGTCTGAGAGGCTAACTGCAACCCCACAAGGCTTGGACCACCATCTTCAACACTAGCACTACACCTCAATGGACTTATTGACTGAGAGACAGAATCTATCCTATATGAAGAGCGACGGTTCAAAGCTTCTGTGCCCTTGTGGTGTGACACTTGGGGGCTTAATGATGCAGGATGGGAGCTAGACAAATAAGAGTTTGGAAATGCAGGGAACTGAGAGGATTCACCATTATGCTGGTGAGGAAATGCAGGTAATAAGCCCAGCATTGGTGAACCAAACACACCAATAATTCTTCTATGTATGGTGCAGACAGTTCTTGCCAAGAGACCTACAATCTTATCATAAGTGTGATTCCACAAAGACGAGTCCCTGACATACTTGATCTCTTGCCGTTGCGACGTTGCTTTCTGCTCCAAGGAACTCAACATCTCACCATGTGCAACTTCCTCCTGTTCCTGCATTCTGTGAACACTCTGCTCCAAATCTGCAAGAATCTCCAACTCCTGGTAAAGGGTGGCAGTAGATGCAATATACCGTTCCATCTTCTTCATCTTTCCTTCCATTTCTTTGAATGAAAATTCAAAAGGTCGCACATCGATACTCTGCTCCAGAACATCATTGTACACATGCTCAAAGCCTTGCAATGCTGGCTCTTGACATCTCTGCCCAAGCCGAGCAACTGCACTCGCTACTGCAGTCAAATCCTGCAACTTCTCCATGCAAGCTAGACTCAACAGAATAGCTTCATTGTCAGATACTAGATTCAGGACACCCTCAGCTTTAATCACCTCTGTCCGCAGTCTCAGGATTTCATGATCGCTTAGAGATTGCCACAGCTGAATGCTTTTTGACATGACATTTGCTACTTCAAATGCAAGAATCCCTATCTTTGCTTTCTCCACTTTATGTCCCTTCTTCTTGGATTCTGCCGCAAACTTCTTCCCTGCTGCAGCTTTGATAGTACTAACCTGGCTCCCCATAGCCCCTTTACCTCTGCAACTATCTATCCCTGTCACCGTATTTTACACTGAATATAGCCTCCGTCATCTGCACCTCCTGCTGCTGCTATTGCAGCCGCTCATCTCTTACCTTAAGTACGTCCGCCTTCCCTCCTCCTTTCTCTTCCTCCACCAGTACCTCTGCGACGAAAAATCCATCATATAGATACAGAAGAGACGCTTGATCTCAACCCTATCACGCCCTCCTTTATTCACCTGCACATACTAAACTCCTATTCTTATGTACACAAAAGCAAGCAGGCGCTGGAAGCTTGAACCGATTCTCTGCCCTCAACCTTCTTGATATACATAGCCCTGAGCGTCTTGTCTATCCTACCACCATCCGCTCCCCACTTCTTGCACTCTTTCTTCTCTAACGTCTGCCTTAGGTTTACCATCATCTATCTCCTCCATTTCATTGCTGCCTAAGACCAGGACACGCCGAAAATGCAACTTCCACACTCCGATTCTTCCTCCCCGCGGTGGCTCTCATCTCGTCTCGTTTCGTCTCGTCTCGTGTCCTCTTTTCCCTCTTCTTTCCGGATTTTTGCTGCATCCGTTCCTTCAAAAACCTTGCGTTAGTCCTCACCCCTGCTCCACCATCTCCACTACTGCAACCAAAACTCATTTGCTCCCAACTTCACCACCTACTCTTCTCTCTATCTCTCCACCTTCTCTCCTCTTTACTGCTCAACTCTTCTTCTGCGAAACACTCGCGCGCGCGTCGTGAATCCAATGGCAAGGCAGCCATAGCCATTTCTTCCCTCTTTCTCGGGCCTCTTCGTCTTCGTATGCGTACGCTCGCTCTCTCTCTCTCTCTCTGTGCCCCTCCGACCTCCCACACTCCTGGCCGTTTCTTTTCGATCTGCCCTCTGCCCGTCGGCGATACACCAATACAATACAGTGCCTAATAATAAAAATAATAACCAGTGGTTTTTTTGGAATTGTTTTTTGTAGCCAAAGTGGCGATCATCCATAGGAATCATCGTTTTACGTTTTTTTTGGGTACAAAATTTCGCCAAATTGAGAAAAATAAAAGAAAATAGAATATTTTGTCACAATATTCCCTTCTGCCCAAAAAAGAAATCCGCCAAATTTCGAAAAAGAAATTGTTTATAAAATTTCTGACACATTTGAATTTTGGACTTTGATTTTAGTTTGGTAACATTTTAAAACTATTTACACAGGTTCTAAAAAAGCTTTTCATTTAAATCCCTCTTGGGATGCTAGCCAATGACTCAACATCAGAAAATTCAAAAAATATAGGTATTACTGCCTATTCAGTGTTTTTTTTTAAAGCCTTTTTTTTTGTAGCCAAAATGGTGATCCTGCATAGGAGGATCTAGAAAAAGTGGCGATTATCCTGAAAGTTTTAGGCCAAACTCTGGCTATAAGCCAGATACCATATGAAGTATAAATTTTTATTCATATTATTTAGATTTTTGGCTAAACACTGAAAACCAAATATAGAGATTGAGTGACTTTTACTTTTTGTTTCCTCTCACTTGTGGCGATTGAAAAACCTCCAAATTCATTTCATTTTCAGATGTTTAATTTTCAATTTTTCTTTTTGGCGAAATTTCGCCAGTGTAGAGAAGGTCGGTACTAATACTACCTACATGGGTCTACTGAGGGATGAAGTTATAGGATGAATGGGCGGGTTGATGGAGCAATGGTTTGGTGTTAGGATGTAATCTTCTGAGTATGTCTGTCTGTAATGTATGCATTGGAATTTGGAGTCATTCACATGGTTCTGAGGGCAGAATGTTTTGCCACCAAATTTCAGCCCATTCCAATTCTGTTATTATAGAATCACCTGGACTATTTATTTCTGCAGAAATAGCTGCCTGTGTAACTATGGAATTGGCCCCTGTAAAGGCCTGTTCCACCCAGGAATGTGTTGAGCCAAGGTAGGGCATGAGCCACCATTCCATCAGGTGGTAATCAGTTCTACCAACACCTGTTCCAGAGCGTAACAGGTGTTCCCCACCATTTGATTCACGTCACAAGTGGAACTGGCAAAACCAAAGTGGAACCAGCAAATGACCACCTGTCCCACCTAAGTCCGTAATTTTTTGGGTCACCAAGTGATGAAAAATTTATCACCCAAGAAAAAAACCAAAAAAACATTGGTGCAAGGTATAGTCATTGTGCCGAGTGAGGTGCTTGTGAGGAATTTTGAGGAGCCTACTAGGGCAAGGCAAAATGGGCACAATGGCCATACCCAGCACATGCAATAACACAAGTGTTTTCATGATTTGCACAATGGGCATGTGGATTTTGAGCTATAGTGAGGGCAGCTCAACCCAATTAGACTAGATGAGTCAATTGTGCCTCGTAATGTGACTAAAAAGAGGCAGAAAACACTACATGAAAGCCATTACATACGATACAAGAGAAGGCATCCCTTATGGCTCATTCTGCCCCTAGTGCATGGTCCCCAACTTTAATTACAAATTAAGTCACCGAGTGGGTAACAAAACACGCGCACGCACCCACGCACATGGTGAAGAATTTGGTGGTGTAAGATGCAAGCATAAAAGTCTCAACTTTTGACTAGATTTTCAAATGAATTTCTGTCCTAAAAGCAAGGGGATGGATCATGGGTGAAGGGGTTTTTTTTTTAGCCATTTTGGTCAAGTAGGTGGATCAATGATCATCCAGGACAGCAATGAGCCAAATTTGGCTAGAAGTTGGTCACACAGGAAAGTAGAAAAAATTTAGAATCCCTATGACGACCTCCACAAACTCAATGTCTAAATACGGCCATTTCTAAAAAATATCCTAAAACTATGACGAATTTTTCCTTAATTTTAGAATTATGGAAATTTTCTTTAAATAGAATATTAGAATTTTAAATTGCTTATTTTCTCCCAAAAAGACCCTTTGTACAATTTGGAGGGGATTTCGTGTGTTGCCACAAGTGCAAAATTTGGCCCCCAGAAAAAACACCAGCCTCCCACAGAACTTGCCACTAGATTTCTTTAATGTACAGATGGAGTAATATTGCACCTCAAGTTACTCATAAGTCAAGTAAGTCAAGTCAATTGCGTCACATTAGCTTTGGGTACTGCATGCACAAATTCAGAATTTGTGCAAGATGACTTTTGAACCTTTAGAGCATCTCCAGAGGTGCTGAGAGCATGTCCACCCCACACTGGCAAATACCCCCTTTTCATTAAATCTTACAGCAGCATAGCGCTGTATCCTGCTGCGCTCCTGTATTGATGTTCATTTTGCAGTGGTCATTTTAACCCCTTTAAAACTTTTTTCTACGAGGTATGGATTTGGACAGTGACTATTACTCGTCCAGATGTAAAAGCATAGATGGTCTTTCAGTGTTTTAAAGGGACTATAATGACGTTTGTGGGTGAGGACAGTCATCATCAAAGGGTATTGTATTCTACAATAAAGGAGTTGTTTACAGTTTTGGGGTGGAGATGGTCAGAGTATGTGACCCTGCAAAAATATTTTTCATAATCAAGTTTGGTTATTTATTGTTTTGGAACCCACCCATAAAACTGAAACAAGGAGAGCATATAGATCGGGAACTACTAATAGCAAACCACCTGGACCAATCATTATGATAGCCCAATCAGAAAACACTGAGCATCAGTTAAATCAGATTTATTACACTCTTTTTAGCAGGTGCAGAGCGCTGCTGCGCATTATACCAGCCACCCCAAACTGTGAAATTATGCTAAGCCAAAACCATTTCCTAGCCAAATCGGCATATTTTGGATTTTCTTCATCTAATTTAACTGTGCAGATCACATACTCAGCACCGTTGGAGATGCTCTTACAAGACCAGTATACCAAGCTTTGAATTTTTTTGGGGGCTACATATAACCATTTCCCAATTATCTATTTAAGGATGTACCCCTACACCACACTAGAACTAATATGGGTACAGGATGATCTTAAATAATTTGTTGGACAACTTAAATTGTCAAGAAAGCGAAAGCAACTCAAGAAGTGATATTCCAAATCAAAGATATGGTAGGCTAGTCCAACTATTTTTTAAAGTACTAACTTTCACAATGAGCTCAAACCAAAGTCAAAAGGAGAGAAAAGGGTTAAAGTGAGCACTGTGTGTGCTTGATCCAAGCCTGAGTTTGTTGAAATTTATGTACCTTCAAGTCCATCTTGATTCTTGTTATAACCAACCACGGGTCAATTTGTCAAAGAGTGTTTGCTATGGTGATGTCCAAATATGTAGCTTCACTATCACTTGCTCTAGTCTAAATTGGGGGTGCATTTAGCTCTATGGATGGTAGAGAGGCAAAGGGTAGACCAAGAAGATTGAAATTAAATGAAAGATACGAAATTAGTAGATTTATATTACAACATTTATATAATTGTGTCTATATGTGTTGTTGAACCTAGCTCTTCCAAGCCTAACTATCTCATTCTTTTTCATTACTCACCTACATGGATATGAAAAAGCAAATTAACATATGCATTTTGATATCCATGTTATTTATCTTGAAATTATTTAATAACTTGTCTTTTTCAAGCCTATTTGTTTAACCCATTTCTCTTTTTAAATAGGTAGGTTCTTAAGGTAGATAAGTATAAGAATTTATCTAGTCTTTTAGATTGATAATAATGGGGTAGCAAAGTTAATATACCCATACAACACTGGTCAGAACAATCCCAATTCACATCAGGATATGGTTGTAGAAACTCCAGGGTAGAGATGGAGTTCTAAACCCGAAGGAATGGTAGCAAGGGTACAAATATTTCTGATGATACAAATTGTTTCTCTCAACCCAACTGCTACCTTCCTCCAGCTTTTTGTCATTTTAGGCAAAATTGCCGATCAGTAGTTGGGAACTTCCATTCTCTTTTCTGCAGTTCATGCAGATCTCTCCTACAGTCAAAAGATCTCTTCATATACTGTTCAATCTTGTCCTGTGTTATTTGCTCTTTTTCTCTCTATGCTCCATGATTGAATTTCAGAGCTCAATGCATTGTTTATCTTCTCTCACAACAAGTACACCCTTCTCCTATTGAGAATGTGATTTCTCATCATGTGCTAAGCCTTTCTTATCTTTTCCAAATTCTCATGAACCACTTATTCTCACTTAGTCTTTGACCTCACTTTTCATAAGTATCTCCTTGACTTCTACCTTGAGTATCTGAAAAACTATGGGCAGATCTACTGAAATCAATCACTCTAATGGACTAGCTTTTAATTGCAAACCAAAGGACTTTTCTGGCAGTTCACCCTCCTTACATTTAAAAAACCTCATCAATTTTTTTGCTTACAGTATGTTAAGAACTGCACATATCATATAAGATTGGATCGTGTAAGTTACGGATTTCAAGAGCTCGCTACCAGCTGCCAGAGAAAAAAAATTCTGGGTTTGGGTATTGTAGGAGAAGAGTCTGTCTTTTCGCTCTTCAATGATTTGGGGTACTCTTCCCGTCCACTAAGCCTACTGACCTTGTGCCTCAAATCCAGGAAGAAGGGTCTGATAGAAAGGTAAGAGTCTGATAGACCCTTTGGGCAGCTGTTTACATGAGGCATCCAGTTATAGAAAACAACAAACATGAAGTACCCAAATCATTGTTTGCAATATCAGTCTTTCTGATAGTTTTCAGATCCTCCCAAAATGTAAGTACCAACTCCAGAGTAGTTTCCCCATCCATGACATTACATTACTCCCCACTCTTCCTACCACCCCCAATTTTCCATATTCTTCTCCAGTAAAATTTTGAACTTTTGTTTTTGGTTCACCATGGGGGAAGGAAGGAAGGAAATTATCCCAGCAGTAGACTCATCACTGGAATCTTAGAAATGTACCTTTCTCTTTGGCATTGAAGTGTGTCCCTGCAATGAAGCAGAAGCAGAGGTCAGAAACAAATCAAGACATAATCATAACTCTCCAGGACATCCCTTCTACTTAGTCTTCAGTGAAATGAAAGCACTCTGATAGCCACTGATAGCTGGCCTCTTGGGCTGTTTGACCAGGAGAAACGTGTGAAGAACTTTGCTTACTTCGAGATGAAGTGGGTGGTGTGACTGATAGGTAGGTAGCTCCATAGCTGCGGCTGGAGTGAACCGGCAGCCACCAGTGCACCAGTTCAGGATGAGGCCGTTCAAGCCATTTTGGGGATGAACCAAAAACACATCTTCTTCCCCTGCCCAGGGATTTTTCAGCCCTCTTCTCTGCCCCAAAATCATCAATGACAAAACAAAATAGTTGCCAATTTTTAAACAAGCAGCCAATGTTTCTCCACCAGGAGAGACTTCCCACATATCATTCATTTCTAGATCACACCTATCATCAATAGGGAAACATGGTTCTAATGCCACTAGGTCCCAAGGTTGTACATGGCTATGATTGTCACATGGTCCATCTCCACCATCTACACAAAATTTGCAAAACCAAAATAATTCACGGACACATAACAAAGTTTTGTTCACATGACAAACATATTATTGAATGGCATATTTTGATTTACTGCCATCAATTGTACATGTTTCATAACCATGATTATGGTCAGCATCTCCCAACCTTATGAAGTGGAAGTATCATCTTACTTATTGTTTAGCTCTAGGGTAAGCAAGATTTGCCTTAACCATGTTTGCTCGAAGGAAATTTGTCACATCTAATGCATTTTATAGCTTTGTGGTGCTAGTAGTTTTCACATGATCACTTCAAAGGGCATTTTTTACTTGTGTTGTAGCCCCATCCCATTAGCCACTATCATGACCTATTCCATAGTTCTAACCCATGACACACTTTTGAAGAAGATTAACACGTTTACTTATTGCCTAGTATTTCAACACATGAAACCAAGCTTTAGCACATTTGAATTGAAATGTGTGCCCATCATTCCAAATTGTGTGCTCTATAGGGAATTGTACATTTTGCTCTTGCAACCAACTCCAATGTCGTCTTAAGCAATGTTGAATAAACAAATTGTCATGATTGCGATCATCTGAAACATAAAAGTGATGTCCAATGATCACTTTGGTCCTTTCATCATCTCCATGCTAGAAATCGGGGTTGATCTTCCAAGTTAAATGTACCACAAATTAACAATGATAGCTTGGCAATCACAAACTCAAAAAAATTTGCTAACTTGGTAGTTGAATCGAATGACTTAATAGCTAAATTGGGTGACCCAGTAATTAAATCAACCAATTCTACTACTGAGTTGGAGCATATTTTAACATACATGGTAAATGCAATGAAGGATGAAAGGGTAGGTGGTTACAATGGTATATGGATGAGTGAAAAGGATAAAAGCGCATTGATGGATAGTAATTACTTCCAAGTGGACATCAAGGAGCGGAACCATCATGAAATGAACAAGGTCCTTAAAAAAACAAGCATTTAATGCAAAAACAATGGGTTTCCTTAAATGAAAAAACAAGAGGAGGGAATGGTTATTTAGCTTTTTCACATTCAATTTTTTTTGCAACATATTCGTGTTTTATGATGTGTGTTGTAACATGAGTGAAGAAATGTGCACTTGAAAAATTGTAGATAATAACAAGAGAAGCATAAACACATATAATTATAAAGTGTGAATGAATGCAAAAACTTAAAGAAGAGTAATATGTAGAAGAAGTTTTTGCAAGGCAATGGGAAGTGTAGGAGTTGGAAAGATGGGTTGGAGGACCAATTTATAACTTTGTGCTGTTGAAAGTGATGTCACTCTTGGCATCACCATTGTCATGTGAATGTGAGGAGGGATATAAAAGGTTTATAGAAGGAATCAATATAATAGTTTGATGTGTAGAAGAAATTGAGGAATCGACAAGACTGGTGTTGGAGAGGTTATGTAGAGGCATGTTTTAGTAGACAATTGAAAGTTGTGACAGGATATGGTGTGACAACACAAAACCTTGTGGAGATCCAAGATTCTAGTGACGAAAATGATGAAAAAAGTGTTGGTGCAAAATAATGATTCTTTGAAGTAGTGCCAGAAGTTTGTGAAATCGCATTGAAGGAGGTGCAACCACATATGGCAGAACAAAAACTCATGTTTCCATCATCATCTCAATTGGGTTTGAAAAACTTACTAATTTTTGTACCATGAAATAGAAAAGAACATATGTGGAAGATGGATCAAAAAATTCTAATGCACAAAAAGGAATAAAGATTATAGATGAAAATAAATATCTTTTCATTCCAACTAAATAAAGTTATTCCAAACAGGTGGAGAGAATGGAGATGTGGAAGAAGATGGGAGAATGAGAAGAAGTTTAGGTTAGTAAGGTTGGTTTGCTCACACTGTTGGTGATTGAGTGGAAGGAACCAGATCATGACATTTTGGTGGAATTTTTTTAACACCTTTGTGATCAAAGGGTCCAAGATTTATTGTGGGAGGAGAAACATAGCATATGTCATTAACAAACAATTGATAGCTGATGCACTTAGTGTCTGTTATAGTGGGTATATTGAGGATCCCAAAGGACCAATGACCAAAATGTTGGCAAAAGAATTATTGTTTAAACATGATATCAAACTTCCATACACCAATGTAGATTAGTGGAATGTTAAAAAATGTAGAATGTCAATTAACATTGAATACCTGGTCATCATATTTGTGATTTACTAGAGGCAGAAGGTGAATTACATGAGCAACAAGAATGCATTCACATTCATGAAAGTGGAGGAAGGAATTGAAGTAGATTGGGCACAAATTATGTTCAATAATCTATTTATGAGTTGGATAGATGGACAAAGATGCAGCAGAAGATGTAGGTAGGGGGAAAGCAAGAAAAGTTGTTTTGGTACATGTTTCAAGAAAACTTTGAAGTTATAGAAAAAAAGATAATAGATACCGAAAAAAATCCAAAAGGACTAAGGATGAGTTACAACATGTTTTAGATTGTAGGAGGGGAGCACTAATGGGATCTCCGAAAATAATGGAAAAAAGAAAGAATAGGTTTGAGGTTGTGAAAGTATCATAACAAAGAAGGAAGTTAGAGGAGGGTGCTAGACATTATAAAGTTATGCGAGGGAATGTGAAATAAACATGAGTCACAATTTTTAAAATGGCTACATGACACATTCTTTCAATACCACATAAGGATTACAACTCAGCACATGAGCAAAAAAGGAGGGAGTAAATGTTGCAAATCAAATTAGAAAGGAGTAAATCACCTTAGGTGACAACAACATTGCAAGAATAATAAGAAAAGATGCAACATGATGCAATTGATGATTTTTACGATTTTCATGTTCAAATGGAGGTTCACAAGGAGGCTACATTGGAAGTACAAGTGTCACAATCATAGATCAATCAACAATAACCACATCCACCTTAGGTGCCACAATTATGGTGATACTAGGACCATCATTTAATGATTTTAGACCACTTAAAATATTGCTACCAACCGGGATTAGCAAAAGGGAAAATGTTGGAAATTTATTGGGGTTACATATGAAAGACATGGGGATGTCATTAAAAGACACTTCTAAAGAGGAGACCCCACAAAACTTGACACTTAAATTTGTAGAAGAAATGGTAGAAGATGTGTTAGAAAGTAATAAGATTATTGAAATGTTTAAAGTAATGGTAATTATTTGTATGAAGATGGGTAATTTGGGTTTAGAAGTGCAATCAATAACCACAGTGGAAGGTGAGAAACAAGGATTGTTGAAGTAGATGAAGGAGTAGGAAGGCTACGAGGAATTTAAAAAGCATACAATGAGTTGGAAAAAACAAAAAGTCAAAAGGGAAGAAAAAGTGAATATAAAAATGCGGCAGTTAACTATAGAAAATAAGGAGTTGAAAAAGATGATGGTTGAATGGACAAGTATACATTAGGAATGCTAGGAACCAAAGAAGACATAAAAAACATGGAATGAAGTAGAGCATGCATATCAAAAGACATTGATAAAATATAAACATAAGAATGAAAGGTTGGAAAAAGAAAATGAACTATGGTTGTAGGAATAAAAGACTAGAAATTAGACAATTGAGAGGGTGATTATACATATTTTGCAGATGAAAAATATGGTTCTAAGAGAGGAACTTTGTAAACAAAAGGCAAAACATTAGGAGGTAGTAGTCATGGAAGTGTATGCACTATGGAATGAAATTATAAAGACCAAGACAAAGTTGGAGGACTTGTTAAAAAAGAATAAAAATTTGGATCCAATGTATGTTAACAATAGATTATAAAAGTATGATGAGTTGGTACAATATTATTTTATATTGCGTACCAAACAATAGATGGAAAATTATAATGTTGAACTTAATGAATGGTGGGAGCTAGTAGAAACAGAGTTCAAGGAGGAAATGCAGAAAAATATGGTTGCACATAGGAAAGATGAGGAAGCATGTAGAAGATATTTATCTCCCTATAAGAAAGTATTTCCAACCTTTTTATATTGTAGTTTAGATATTTCGAAACCATCCAATATAATACAAAAGGTGGAGGACATTGAATGTAATGTAACCCATACATCGCACCCCCAAACTCCTTGATAGATTCAACTGCGAGTCCAAAGGTGAAAACAATAGAAGGATAAGGAGTTGGGGCACATTCCCTGGTTCGTAGCATTTCAGGGGTAGGGAGGCGTGCTAAAGCTATAAGATGGGGATTATGATGAATGATAAGTGGGTCAATTATTCACACGAACTTGCACAAACCAAACAACAAGTTGGTTAATGTTTAGTTAGAGCACTTTTGGTGCACGGACAAGCCACGAACAAACGTGGATTCACAAGATTCACCATGGTGTAGACTTGGGGGAAACCATCACTTTACTTTTTATAGTATTTTTTGTGGTTGGCCACATGCCTTACACCCAAATGTCATTTTGTCGTGGGACTCCCAACTTTCCGAAATTGGGATTCTTGTAATTTTGGAAAGCCATAACTTATTGTGTAAACTTTTGATTGAGATGAGGTTTGAAGCAAAGTTGTAGCCCTCATTCAGAGTTTTCTAACAATATGTGGAAGTCCACCTACATGCAAGTAAATCATAGCGATTCCCAACTTTTAGTGGTTGAAAGTCAAATTGGCAATTTGATTCCCAACCTTTCTTCTGGCCATAATTTATGTTTTAAGTACCCAAATGGGTCATGTGAGCCCATTTTAGACATTTAAATTCCAAGAGCTTTTCAATGGTATAAAGAACAATTCAATCCAATGAGTTTTGACCCTTGCAATTGCCTTATGAAGATTTGGAGGTCCCTTGGGACTCCAACTCCCAAAATGGGAACTCACTTGAAAGTGTGGTGGTTCATTCTTTCACACATTCATGCATTCCTGAAAGCATGAAATGTGACTCCCGGGCTTCACTCTTGGCCCGCACCTTTGTAAGCCCTTGCTTCGGTCACGAGCCCAAGGTTAGGGTTGTGACAACATAGGAACAACATGAAGAAAAATCACAAAATTTAAAAGGAGGAGGATAAAATACTTTAAATGCAAAAGTTGAAGAGTAATTACAAAAAGTTTCACAACAAGAAACATAATTGATAGTTGATGATATTGGTAAACAAAGGAAGCTAGTTGAAGGTGTGGAATAGGTGGTGGAGCACACATAAGAAGACAACCAACAAGGCACAACGACATTATTGCTTGAAGTTTCAATTTTTCAAATGAGTGCAAAAGCTGACGGCCATCCAAGATAATAAATTGAAGGGCATGTAGAAATATTAACAATTTAGGATGAATAGATCAAGCCACAAACAACTAACATAGTGACTTGAAGAACAATTATTTTTTACTACAACAAGGATTTTGAGGAAGGAATCCACAAGGAAGGAGGGTAATGTTACCCAATGAATGGAAGAGATTCAACTAGTGATTACTTAATGAATGGCACACATGCAATAAGACATTGGATTAGTTGGATAGGATTAAGAACACTGATCATTTGATTTCAAATTATTTTTGGAGGGAAAATAACTTAGGATATAGTTCTAGAAATTGACGGAGTTGAAGAGATTGTTTTATTTTACACACATAGATAGACTTCAAAAGTTGCTAAAGTTAGAATAGGAACATAATATGAAGTTCAGAGTTCTGTTGGTATTGGAAACAAGAGGTTTTCATGTTTTCATTTCTTATTTTTACTTTGAAAACTACATTTTTTTATGTGTTCAATTTTGAGTAAAGAGAATAGTGTGAAATTGATAAGGAAACATTAATCATACTTTGTAAATGTTGCGTTTTTTTTCCTTTGAAATCTAATTGTAACTTTGATTGCAAATTATGTTTTTCAAAACTAAATTAGGACTTGAGGATAATGAATAGTAGTAGTGATGAAAAAATTGTGTAAAAAAAACTTTACCAAAATTGTTTTGAACGACTAACACCATAGATTGTAAATGTTGAAATGAAGGATTGAATTTGAATTTGTATTATTTTAAGTAGGCAAAGAGCAATTTTAAGATATAATTTGTGCCTACTAGGTAGATTGAAAATATTTTATCCATTTAAACCTTGACTCCTTGTATAAAATGGGTTTAATTACACTACTTGGATAAGGGGCTAATGTTACATTTTTAAAAACGCATTTGCTTCCTTTGTTATTGTTTTATTTTGTTTCCACAATTAGGCCCATTTTCACATGAGGAATCATCTATAACATTCAAGTTAATTCATGCATTCCTTTTGGTGCAAAAGATGAAATTAGCCCCAAGGGTTTTACATTAGGAGGTAACGTTGTAATAGAAAAAACTCATTTCAATATCCCATGACTTATTATGTGAATTTTATGGCCATTAATGGTCCCCCAAGGAAAAAAAATTATTCCAAAAAAATTGGGAGCCAATTTGCAACCCTTGGGGTCATTGTTCAAACATCTATTACTAAGTTGGGGCCCCATAACTAAAGAAGCCCAAAAATAACCCAAAATACTCAAAGTTGGCTCAATTTCACCACCTACTCTTGGCCTTATAGTGATTTGGATATTAAATAGTGGTAAGGGATATTTGTTAGATTATAATAGGTTTTGATAATCAAATTATAAGGGATGTTTACCATCCATCATTTCATTAATTCTCCTATTGCATCTCTTATGTGATGTGTGAATTGTATTAGGATATTAGTAGCATGTATGTGATGTACAATTGTTTTCTCACCTCATGGCTATCAAGATATGTATAATGGTATGTTACCTTCCTTTATTTTTTTCACGGTTAAAAATACTTTGTGATCTTCCAAGATCACATCCATATATATGGCCTAATGTATATAAGCATGGTATAGACCCATCATTAGCACATGTTCCATGAAACCTCTTCACAATACGTGCTCTAATACATATCCATATGCACTTTCCCATCATAAATATGTTTTGTCCTTTTTCCTCTCATACATTGTCATAATGGTTTATACCCATGGATAACCAATTGAAGTGGTTCAATACATTCTAGGATCCATTTCCATCGCCATATCGAATGCACAATCACACTTTTGTCTTTTGCACTGCATATATTTTATAACATGTATGAATGGTCAATTTTTTTTCTCACAACCATAAAATATTGTTTTAAAAATTACATCACACTTTGTTTATGGATTCAATTTAATTAAGTCGCTTTAGTTGTTGGGTTACTTTTGGGATCATGGGGGCATTGGCAACTGTATATAGTTGTTTTCATCAAATAAACATTGATGTATAAATAGAACCTTAAATCTTGGATTGAAATTAAACTTTCTATAATGTTGATATCTCAATATCAATTAAGTTAACTCCTAATTAATCTTCTAAACCTATCCTTAAAGTTGACCTAATAGATTTACATGTTTATTTAAACTTGAAACAACATATTTTAATTAATCCATTTAATATCTTATTTCACTTGTGACTTAGGTTGCAAGTAAAAAAATGAATGGATTTGATAATGCTTTAAACACATATCATGGACTAAAACTAGAACTTTACAAATATTTCATGATTACTCTTCTAAACATTTGTTCAAAGATAACCTCAGAGATTTATAGGCTTACTCAAACTTATAACAATCATAATCATTCTAGGACATGTCACTTCATTTGTAATTCACACATAAGAAATCAACTTCAATAGCTTCAAGCAAAATCTCACTTGAAATGTTAGCCTTGTTTTTCAATTTTTGTAGCCAAGACAATCGCATTAGTGATTGGGCTTTTAACAAGGTCAAGGCATTTTCATTCAAAGGTCAAATTTCAATGGCTGATAACCAATTATCGTGAAATGTTTGCCCACAATCAATAACCTTGCAAAATTGATGAGTAATAACAACATATGCAATACAAGAGACATGATATGTATGCCCACAATTAACAACAATAATGTTTTTACAAGGAAATGATTGTGCACAAACATGGCATTCATTGACAATGATGATGGATTTTCCTAGGCATTTTGGATCATTAACATCAAATATATAATTAGAACAATGAAGCATTAGTTGTGGGTAAAGCATAAACCCCTTGACGCACTCCCAACTCCTTGAAGGACTCGAATGTGAGTCCAAGTGAAAGACAACGGAAGGGAGAGGAGTCGGGGCACGCTCCCTAGCTCACAACGCTTTGAGGGGTAGAGGGGCGTGTTGGAGCTTCGGGATGGGACTAGGAAGAGTTGACAAACTTCACTCACTCACACGGGCCTGCACACAACCCACACAAAGTGGTTAGTGCATAGTTGGAGCACCTTTGGTGCTAGGACAAACCATGGGCAACACGAACACACAAGACTCACCACAGCCCAAATTTGGGGGAAGCCACCACCTTCCTTCTTATAGTATACTCTGCACCTCTCCACGGGGCCTACATCCAAATGGTTTTTCTTTCCCGGGACTCCCGTGTGGGAGTCCCGAAATCGCGCCAATGGGGACTCCCGCGACTTTGAAGCAAAGTTGTAGCCCTCGTCGAGAGCTTTCCAACGGTATGTCGCACGTCATTTGCACCTAAATAAATCGGGTCGATTCCTGACTTTTCCTGGTCGGGAGTCAAACTAACAATTTGACTCCCAACCCTTCTTTTGGCCATAACTTATGTTTCAGATTTCAAATGAACAATGCGAGCCCATTTTAGACATCTACGTTCCAAAAGCTTTTCAATGATATAAATAATGCCACAAGCCATTAAGTTTTGACCCCTCAAATCGCTCTTTGAAGTTCCGAAAATCCACCAGGACTCCATCTCCCAAAGTGGGAGTTGCCTTGGGAGTGTGAGGGTTCACTCCCTCACACTTTTTTACATTCCCGGGAGTATGTGATGTGACTCCCGGGCTTCCTCTTGGCCCACACCCTTGCAACCCCTTAGCCTTGGTCGTAAGCCCAAAACTAGAGTTGCGACACCCCCCACCTTTTTGCATTTTCTTAAACATCTCTTGAAGCATTGTCACTTCGAATTCAAGTTGAAATATCTTGGACTTACTTTTCTCAAACATAACAACAAAATCTAAAAGTTTGGCTACTTGATCTACCCAAACCAATTTTTGTTCCTTCAATTTTGACATTTGATACCTTTTCATGTTGAGAATCGACACCTTTTTTGTTTCAAATTTTTTCAAAATGTTGGAAAAATCTTTTAGCACCAAAACCACATTCGTTTTTGGGTTTGTTACATTAGTTTCAGAAATTATGGGAACATTGTCAATTGAGCTACACAATGAGCCTTCAGACTCATTCGACAAACGTTGTATTGAAAACTCAGGTCTCAATTAGGGTGCCAATTTTAGGGTAGTTTGTAGAGATTCATCAACAACAACTAATTGTGTAGCAATCATTGCATGTACATTTTGAAAATCTTCGAAAGTGATTTTACACCTCCTCTCGGCAACAATCACCTCATGATTATGTGCTACTACAACACTAATTGTTTTCTTTACACCTCCCAACACCAATCATTTAACCTTTAGTAAATCTTCACAACCTTGAATCTCCTTCACATGCTAGTTAAGGCCAACTTTCAAATTTGAAAGCTTATTATCTATCTCAAGTTCCTTCTAAATTTGACTACCCAACTTGTTCAAGTGGGAGTATTTGTGTAAGCAACTTGAGATGCATTCCTCTCACATTTGCAATTCGGTGGTCCCAAAGCTTTCCTAACTTTGTGAACACCATTAGATTCCTATTACTGAGCCATATTGGCTATGTTCATTTCTCTTGTCTCCATATAATACTTATCGCAATATATGGCGTATTTTTCCCAATCAAGGTGATCTCCTTTAAGCAAGGAAATCATAGCTCTTGCAAAGGTCTTGTTGATCTATCTATTTGTCTCCTTTTGTTTTCTTGTGACCCTTGTGTTCAATTATAGAATACCTTTTACTATGTTAGGAGGAACTTTCCTATCACACCTATAGTCATTTTTTGAAACTTTAGGGCCAAACACTTCTTCAATTTGTGAAGTGGGCACTTTTGTTTCTATCAAATTCAAGACATCAATTCTTCCTCTTGTCAAACCTCTGTTTGCAATGAACCAAGCTACATCATTAGCCACGGCCTTTGAACTTTTAAACTCCTTAAACTGTGAGCCACACAACAAAGGCATGAAAACCTAAAGCTTTTAAAAACCTTAGGTGGCTCCAAGATAACTAAAGTTCTACACAACAAAGCTACAAAGAAAGGTGCCACTTAGTTCAAACACAAAGGAGAAAAAAAAGATGGACGTCATTATGAAGCCCATAAGCTATGCATAGGAGAACAAGGAAAAACAGGTAGGGCACAATTTAGTGAGGCAACATTGTGTTAAAATTCAAAAAATCCCTCCAAAAAAAAAGGACTTGTAGGACATAATGTTGACTTTGACATGTAAAAAAATTGATTAGGACTTTGATTAGTAAGTCCTTAAAGTTTTTCTTGGCATGTAGACTCGATTTTGAATATGGTCGTTAACTAAGAATTGCAACAAATGGACTATTTAAATAATACATCTTTTTCATGCCACATAACATTGTTTGCCATTTTTTTCATCTTTGAATCAACTTCATTTGGAAATGGTAGTTTAATTACCTTTCTCTTCACACATGTCACAACTATTGTACAAAGCCCTAGTTGATTTAGAGCCCCATGGAACATCATCCCTACCACACCCTAGATTTCCCCTAAGGCACATGGTGCTTTGCTAGTAGGTTCAATGAGGTCAACCTTCATCCTTGATATTAATATTTACAAATGTCACAATAAACCCTGAATGTCATGGTTTTCTACAAACCACCATGTTCATATAATCAACCATATAACATAACATGAATGAATAATTGGGTATAATTGAAAATATCTTAGTACCTACATTGGATCTGATGATCTCAATTTATGAAAAGGAGATATATGAATGGCATCATCCCCTAATTTTTACCTTGCGCCATTTGATCCAAATACAAATGTTGTTGTCCCATGGAAACATGAAAAAATGATATAATATGGAAGACAAAAGATTGCACAAATCAACCTAGCATTAACAACCAAACAAGTTCATGGGCAACTTTTGCAAATGCTCCAATACAACTCACATGCATCCTTGATGTGGTGTTTTTGGTAGGAGATGGATTCTTGTGCTTTTGATGTGGCTTTGTTTTCTCAACCTCTTGTTTGTGATTCAGTTCTAATTTGTCAAGACACTTGTTACATTTGTGCTCTCCTTTTGTGTGCCCGTTGTAGTAGTTTAAACTAATTACCTCCTCTTGATTTGTGGTCATTTCTGCCACAATTTGCAAGGCATTGTTTTTGGTCATGGCAGCAATAACTTGTGACATCATCCCCTCCAGTGCACTAAGTCTGTGATCCCAACTAGTGGCATCACTAGCACTTGGTGTGCATTGTGTTACCCCTTGGTGCTTGTTCATTGAACCTACTTGCACAAGAATGCCATTCAATCAATTGGAACAACACAAATGTTCTGATGAGGAGGTTTGGGTTTCCCAGAAAAATCACAAGTCACAAAAAATGGTTTTTTCCCATTAACTTTTTTTAGCATAATCATCTTGCATGAATTGGCCATTATTTCTCTACATGCCTTGTGCTGCACATTGCATGCTACTTCTTTCACATCCCAAAAGGCATAATTTCCTAATCACCCCTCAAAACATCAGGAGACCCAAAATATCACTGTTATTAGATGGGACAAGAGCTTTGATGCCTTGCACTCCAACCACCTTGGGCATTGAACCCACTGTCCCTTGTCCATTTTGCTTTAGTGAAGGTCTAACCAGCATTGGCATACTTCCTTGCTGTCCAATTTGTCCAACCCCAAGTGATGCCAAAGTTTGCAAAGCTTGCATTTGTTGCAATGGGTTCCATTGCCCCAAATTCATACTAGACAGTCCACCCAAACCCCCTTGCATTCCAAAACAAATATTCCTAAAATTGTTAGGCAAGGCATTGTTCAACCCAGGCATTTGATTATAGAGTTGCGCATTCAAGACATTCGATATACCATTCAAATCACATGTGCCTTGTGTACCAGAGAGTATTGGGATTGCATTGGCATTTGTGGGTTTTGATCAACTTGGTTTGGTGGTAACATTTGCTGACATCTTTTGCCAATCAATCAAAGGCAGGTGCAATAGCTCGCCATTTGTGTTTTGATCTACTGTGTCATTGTCATCACCTATTGACAAGGATGCTCTTTCATCTATATCTTCCTCATAATCATCTAAAGCAATGTTCTAGAGATTGTTGGTGTTAGGCAACTTTGTGTCGGTGTTTCCTGGTCTAGCTGTGACCTTCTTGTGTGAGGGTCTTCTCACCTTCCAAGGTTGCAATAGCTCAACTTTCTGCAAACATAAGTGCACTTGTCACAAACCTCATCACAAGCCCCAAGTGGAAATATTTGACACTTCAGCTTATACATTCATTTAGTCAAATTTGTAATAAGGTTTGCAATGCATAGGACAATGTAACACAACCTTGTACATTCATTTAGTTGAATCTACAATAAAACTTGCAATGCAAAGACAATGTAGCCTGGGAAGTTGAGCATGAACATCCAATTAGTTCAAGCATTTAGACTAGACTCTCAAATGGAGAATAGATCTTCATAAAGAACTGGTTAATAGATGTAGTTTGAGCAACAATCAATCAACTGAAGCACTTGTGCAAGACTTTCAAATGGATTGCAAAAATGCATAAAAAAGATAATCATGATGAGTCTGAACAAGAACTTATCAACTCAAGCACTCAAGGAGGACTTTAGGGTCCAGAACAAAATATCCATGAAAATAAACACGAAGGATTTGAGTTTGAGCATATGTGCATTAATTCAAGTGCTTGGACGGTAATTCGACTGACATTAGAAATTTAAATACAAGATATGAAGGAGTTTGATCAAGGAACATGCCTGAAGCATTTGTGCAGGAATTCAAATGGAAATCAAGAATTCAGGATAAATACCATGACAGGAAAATTTTGAGTAAGAGTGTTCAAGAAACGTGAGTGAAGAGCCTACCTTATGGTTCTTGACACAATCAAGTTCAATTAATTAATGGCTCAAACGTGTCTTGCTTGAACCTCCAACTCTTTTGATGTTTCTTCTGATGACGGCTCACAATTTTTCACCTACAGCAAACTCTAAACCTAAAGGTGAGCCAGAGTGCTTTCCATCACAACTTTCACCTGAACTTGAAGAGTCATTGAGTACCACTATGTTGTGTTTGCATCGCAAACTACAACTTATTGGAAGCTTTTGTGGGTTTTCAATGCCACGATGTCCTTTCACCATAACTGCTTTCTTTGAGATTGTGTGGACATTATAAGACACATACAAACCATAGCTTGATGAAAAGACATGCACTTTACTTGGAACAATTTTTAAAAAAAGTGTAAACATTGGTCAACTACTTCCAGCAAGCAAATGTCACAATTGTCCATAAAATCTCACCTAGGGAGAAGAGGCACAAGGTTGAGAGATTTCAAGTATTCCTCATTGTGAGTTATGTTCTCTGCTCGAAACCTATCATACTCACACTCATAGGAGACACCTCCATCTGTCACCATGGTATCAGGCCCACTTCAGGTATTTCCAAATTCTCTCATGAACTTCCACATCCAACTGTCAGCACCATGTTATTCACATTTATCTGTTGAACATGGCTCTGGTATTGAAAGTATGGAGAAATTGATTCCATTTAGTCAAAAAATGTACACATCCTTGCCCTAATTCATCCATGACTGTATGCCCTAAAGGTGGACATCAATTTGCAACAAATACTTTGACCATGCACAAACAGTGTGTTTATGATGAATGCACAAGCCTCCAATGACTGATCATGCAATGTAAGACATTAGTTTTCAAAGATGTATAAATATGCAACTTCAGTGTACACAGAGTCCAGACTTCCTCTAAAATGGAGGATTCCAGTTACTACTTGCTGAACCATCCTTTTCCAGGCTGGATATTGCAGCAAAGCTCTGTTGTAGATATGATTCAGTCAATATCTCTAGTCTACACCTATATGTTCTTCCTACTGTCTACCTACTTCTGTACAAATGAGAACACTTACATCTGTTCTGGACCTGTTCTGAAATTGGCAAGGTGCATCAAATGCCTCCTGCTATTTGCTGAAGCAAATCATTGATTTCCTTTTCCTGTGAAGCTGTGTTTTCTTGAGATAATCAGCAGGCCTTTAGATAATGACTTTTTACTGTTTGACCAACTTTGATCAAATAATGGCTGTTCTCTGGGACATCATTTGACAAGTGAGTCCCAACCTGAATATTGTTTTCTTGAGACAATTAGCAAACCTTTGGATACCAGTCTTACTGTTTGACCAACTTTGACAGAAGGATGCGTGTCCCAAGGGACATCATTCGACCAGCCAGACCAAACCAGAATGCAATCACAGCCATGGGTACAGAAAAGACCCCCTTTGCAGCTACTTGGTTGTAACTCTCCACTCCTTGTTGAAATACCTCTGAGCCAATCAACCACAGTAGCTTCTCCATCTCACCAATGCTGGATAAAGGATCTGACATATTTTGTCCATTGGTTTCTTTAGATGAAAGCTCCTGGTTCCTTGATGAGCTCTGTCTGTCAACAGATACCTCTTGTACATGACTCTCAATTGGGGTTGCTAGAGGTAGTTTGTGTTGCACAAGGGCCTGCCTGTTTGTGTGTGGCCACCAAGCCTGCTCAAGTGTTTCTGCAAGGTCGAAACCCTGTTCTTGCATCTCCTCTGTTGCCCACTCAACAAAGGCAGAAGGTCCTCCAAATACAAGGTAAGAGAGCAGTGCTTGTTTCTCCTCCAGAAATAGCTGAACTTCTTTCTCTTTTCTTTCTAGTTGACACTGTGCCTCCTGTGCTGCATGCCTCATTGCTTCCAAATCCCTATTCAACAGAATGTGTTGAGTGAATGCTTAATGCATCAGTAATACAAAACCTATCAGGAGTCACATGACCCAGGCAAATCATGCATCTTTAGGAGATTAACATTACATATGATTGCAACCAAGGTCTTACCATCCTGATAAGAATGTGTAGGATTTTAACCAAACTCCTTCCTATGCACTTTTGCAAGTAGTGCAACACAAGGGGCACAAGAAGGTAAAGAAGCCAATTGAATAAAGCTCCTTATGAGGTACAACTAAAGATAGTTCAGGGTCAACATGTTCCAAAGCCTGGTTGATGGGACAAGAAATTAGAAGGACCTGGGAATCTGGTGCAGATAGGCATTCTTACAGTAAGAGCGAATCACAGAAAGCTTTGTGTTGGGCTGCCCTGTCAGAGCCCTCTTGCAACTGCTGGAGCGCCTTGTTGTTTTCAACTTGCAGTTTCTGTAGTGCCATTGTAGCCTGCTGGTCCTTTTCTGCTGCAAGCTGCCTTGTCTTTTTCACTGTCTCTTGTTGTGCATCAAGAATCTCTATCATTGGGGCCACCAAGCCTGTTATGAATAAGGCATGGTCATGGACTTCTCCACTTGAAGCTGCAGCGTTCAAATTGGCAACCTCCTGTCAACTCCACTGTGCACAATAGTCAAGACCACAATCTCTTCCATTTGCTGTATAGCTTGTCCTCATTAAAATTGCAATTTAGTCTTGGATCACACAACCCTCTTTTTTGTTGCAGCCTGCTGTGCCAACAATTCATACATGATGCGAAGCAAACTATGATAATAGGTTCAAAATAGATCTAAATGAAGATATGGGTGTGACACCATTGCAGGAACCTCCAACATGACACATTTTTCCAACTACCAAGTACAGAAACATTGTACAGATTTTATGTAGGAGATCATCATCTCTCTCAAGAAAAGTTGAATGGCTCTGTTGCTGCTGCTAAGCTTTGGACATGAAAACATACATTGGTCTGTTGCTGCTTTTAACCTTTAGACATGAAAACAAACATGGGTCTGTGGCTGCTGTTAATCTTTGGACATGAAAGCATTCATGGGTCTGTTGCCACTGTTAAGCTTTGGACATGAAAACATACTGAATTGCATACTGGATCTCCAAGAGCAAGCTTCAAACTATAATCAGAGTGGGGATTAAGTAGTTTCACTCTTCCTCCATGTGTGTAGTAAGGGTGAAACCAAAAGGAACAAGGTGCAAGGTTCACATCGGATGTAAAAGGTTTTAGGGTTCAGCTGTGACATAGCTGTTGTGTATGAAGTGTCTCACTATAAGAAGATTAAGACACCAGTAAGACTTCACCTCAAGGAGTAACTGAGAAGAGGACTCATTCCAGTAGTCAGGATGTGTGTGCATGAATCGTTCAAGAGCTTGCATTCCCTTGATTATACCCTGCTCCCTCTCCAATTGCTCAATTTCCGGAAGACCCTTTCGAAACCCATCATGAACAGCCCCTCTTCGTGTGCACACATCCCTCTGTGGTTGTTGAGGTTGTCTCCAAGACTGTGTAGTATCCGTGATGTGGAGAGGAGGTGCATGAGCTTGGCCATGATGAGTCATCATCCCCTTCTGACGAAACCCTGATGGATCCATGCCTCAAAAATCCTCTGCATCAATCAGCAAGCTCTCGTCCTTCCATGCTCATCGCTGGTTCCTGTGTTGCAAATCTTTCAGAAGAAAAGGATCTGTGCGAGTTCTGAATTCCCCAAATTGCTGCAGCCCTGAATCGCAAAGGCGTCTATTGTTCTCTCTTCTTCCTCTTTCTTTCTAGATACTTTGGCTTGAAATTTACCCGAAAATTGCTACAGGAAACAAGAAACTCCTGCACGACGATGACGAAAGAAATCTGCAGAAAACAGTCTCTAAGTCCGTATGAGAAAATAGAATTTGAGAAACTCTAAAGAGCTTTCTTCTTCTAGAATATGCCACAAGTGTTTCTCATGGAATCTTGTTCTTCTTCACTGAAAATCTCTTCACAAGTTTTCTTATTCTTCTTTCTTCTTCTTCTTCCGCCGTGATTTTGAAGTGTTTCTTCTTGGTCGCAAAGATCAATAGCAACAAAAAGTACTCTCCGAAATTGTAGCCGCGAATTACGAGATGCTCAAAACTCTCTTCTCTTCTCCTCTTCTCATCTCTCTCTCTCTCCATTCCCTGTTCTCCTTCGACAAATTCACCAAATTTAAAGGAAAAAAAAACCCTAACCATGAACGTAGAAATTTATTTAAATTCTTCTATATCCTCGCTAGTGGGCTACTTGCTCGAACAATGTTTAGAAACATCGATTTTTAATTTATTTTTAAAATTGTTGACTCCCCCCCTTTTTTTTGGGAAAAAGAAATACCTTAGTACCTTGGCCAATTTGGCAATAATTATATTATTTTCAGAAATGTTGAATTTTCGAATTTTATTTTTTCCAAATCAAAAAATATTGTGAAAGAAAATAATGGATATTTAAAAACATTCCATTTGTTGAAATGAATGTTTCAAAATTAATTAATTATTCGACAGATATGTGTTGAAATGACCAGGGTACTACTACAGTATTTGACTGAATATATAATTTTTTGGAAAAATCTCACCAAATGCAAAAAATTCCTTACATTCCAAAATAATAAACATTGGAACTTATTGTTTAATATGGTGACTTCAAACTATTTTGCCTCCATGTGGTGACTTTGGTGTTTTTTTTTCAAGAAATGATGTTAAACAATATGGCATTGGATTATTTTTTCTATTGCCTTAGTGAGAAATTTTGCCAATACTTTCATTTCATTACATACTTGTAGAGAGAGGGCACACTATATGGAAAGAATGGTGATATGCTCTTATGTCAAGAGAGTTTCATTACAAGTTGATCTCTACATGACTCGAAAGGACTAGGTCTTTGTTGCCAATGTGGTGGTTATTAATTTGATGCGAAAGACAATGGCTACGAATGTCATTAGTTGACCAGTAGGTGCAATGGTGGAACTTAGTGCCATTGCTAAGATTTGCAAGTATAGAAGACTTCATGAAGGGCATCACATTATTCCAATAACCATGGAGGTGCACGGTGCACCCATGTGTGATATGGATCATTTCATTAGGGAATGTGCCCATCTTTTTCATGATAGATAATCAAAAGGTCATTTATCCTTGTCTTTTTGCATTCAATTTTCCAAGCATCATGTTAATATTGCTTGTTAGCATGCTTTAACCTTTGCCATAGAGAAGAAGATTGCATTGGCATGTGATGTTTCTTCTAGACCTCCCATTATTATTAAATTTCATGACTTGCATGCATGCAACATTAGAAAGGTCATGGGTGAAATAATTTCCTACCACGAAAAGGTCTAGCTTTTTCCTTTTTTTTGGTTCTTACAAGTTTTACATCCTTTGGCCTTTTTTTGGCCTTCCCTTTTTGTCTCCCCTATGATGGTTCTGGCCATTAATTTTTTATTGGATTTTTGTGAGTTTTATTGTATACCTTTTTTATGTATAAAAGTATTCCAATTTTCATTTTCATTATTATGAACTTCCTAAAGATAGTCAAATACCAATTTACAATACCTTCATCTTTCATATATGTACCTTTTGTGTGTACATGTATACACACAAGATAAAGATATTATATTTTGTAACCTAGGCTTTTTATGGGCTTTTTAGGTTTATTTTTAGGGAGTCTAGGCATTTTCCTAAGCTAACTAAACATTTTTCTATGAAACCTTGGCTTTCTTTTAGGTTGTTTAAGCTCCGATGGTTAAAATGTTCAATTGACTTTTTTTTCGTTGTAGGCAGTTTGATAGTCTTTGAATTAGAAGCAAACAAAAAAGGAAGAGGAAAGAAGCCATGGTGAACCATTCAAAAGTAAACAAGTGCAAGTTTTGCTAGTAGGCTTTAGCTTTTTCCTAAGTTGCTATGACTCTTTTCTAAGCTATTTAGGCTTTTTCCTTAATTGTTTAGGATTTTTCATGGATTACCTAGGATATTTCCTAAGGTGCCTAGGCTTTTTTATAAGCCACCTAGGTTTTTTTCTAAGGTGCTTAAGCTTTTTCATAGGTTGTGTGGGTTCTTTCTTACATTGCCTAGGTTTTTTCTTTAGCTAACTAAACATTTCTTATAGGTCCTAGGCTTTTTCCTAGGTTGACTAAATGTTTCTTAGGGTGTTGTGATGTGTAGTGTCGTGACGTACGGTGTCGTAAGGATGTAAATACGTAGTAAATTCTACTAAACAAAAAGACTAAAGCTAGTCAAAGGTATAAGCTAATCAACTAAAAAGAAATGCATGCACACACACATATATATACAATGCACGAGGTGATGTGTAGTGTCGTGACGTACGGTGTCGTAAGGATGTAAATACGTAGTAAATTCTACTAAACAAAAAGACTAAAGCCAGTCAAAGATATAAGCTAATCAACTAAAAAGAAATGCATGCACACACACAAATATATATACAATGCGCGAGGGAGGCTGAGATGAAATTCTCATGTATCCCCCCCCAGACCTGAGCCAAGAAAAGCATGGCATGGTCTGAATAGGATTCAAGGTGTTGTAGGAAAACATGATGGACAGTACCAATTGCCAGCGGGAACTTGAGTGAACTCCGGCTTGAGGCAGAAAAGATGGTATCCACCATTACAGTTGTCTCAAAGCAGCATTTGATCAGCATCGTCCGTCCTCTGACATACCTGACATGGATAATCAAGTGGAGGAATCCAAGTCGACGTGATGATGGTAGGATCCAAGTTCGGCAGGTGGCAGGGCGCACAATTTT
>Ga0209208_10001382_pt1 | contig 34012 bp, 23 predicted proteins | sample S1TSphfallax_3_FD_187694 | JGI IMG/M metagenome (GOLD analysis project Ga0209208, IMG submission 187694) | Host-associated microbial communities from peat moss isolated from Minnesota, USA - S1T2_Fd - Sphagnum fallax MG (SPAdes) (version 2) | ecosystem: Host-associated > Plants > Peat moss >...
CTTTCTCCGCGCATCTCTCGCGCTTAGGACCCCGCAAGAATGAAAGTTTCTTCGTTCCCTTGATTCCTTCTTTGTCATAAACCCTAAACCCTAAACCCCGTACCCCCTACGTAGTCTGCCACTCACGCGTCTGAAGCCGCAGAAACGACGGTTAAGTGCGGTTACCCAAAATCGGGGACACGATAACCGGCGGATCATATCACTCATACAGTATACTGGTCCTCCCTTGAGCCTGCCGGTTATCATGACAACAATGATCAGCAACAAGATCATTGTTTGATGTTGCATCACTACAGCATTAAATCCATAAATTTTATTTTATTTTATTTTCTTTTCTTTTATGGGTTTTTTGGTTTAATTATTTTAGTTTAGCACTTGTTTAAGTATGCAACCAATTTTTGTTGAAGCACACCATGTTCTATAAGAATTGGGTTGCTTCAATGTTGTAACAATTTTTAGGGTTTACAATATATTTTTAGTTAAGTATTAATGTTGGGTGGATATTAACCTTTGAACATACCAGCTCACACTAATATCAAATGGTGATTTGAAGACCATAGCCAATGTTTGCAGCTATGGTCTTTAGATCTCCATTTTAAAATTTTCTTTGGTACTAAGGTAAACACACCTATTATGGACACACACACATTTATAAGTGAACACCCATTATGTTCAAAAAACAGCCCATGACCAATGAAACCCTAATCCTCTCATTGTTCAATTTTTTAAAAATGATCGAATGTTTGCCCATAAATTTTGTGTTTGGACATTTATGCCCTACACCAACAAAAAAAACTTTTGTGTCCTTTTTAATTTTATGTTCGGATATTTTGTTATTGTGTTCAAATATGGGCGTTATTTGTGACCAATTTTTTTTTTTTAATGTTTATTCTTGAGTAAGGGTGGGGTTTTTGGGGTTTCAATAGTGATCCAACTTAAGGAATGTTGTGTTTGGTTATAGATTATTTAGAGTTCATAATAAGAAAATAATGGAAGGAGCCAACAATTGTTAGGTTAAGGTTTAATGTTCAAATGCACATGTGCCCAAAACAATGAAATTTTGTCAAAGCACCCCTAGCATAGTATGGTGATTTACACCCATTAAAGTGCACAATTTCACACCCCATACAAACTTGATGCCAAAACACAAAAAAAACATTTAGAATAAGGTTTAGGGTTGAAAGTGTCACCTTCATTCTATTTCTTTCATTCTCACGAAGCTCATTTTAAGCTAAGAATGTCAGAGCTACCAAACAATGTGGAAGAGGAGTTGTAACATTTTTTAGAGCTCCTTTGTCTTCATGCAATACTTTTGAAACAAGGATCAAAGGGTTTATGTTAAGTTATGGGATCACATTAGGTCAAGGAGAGGATAGAGTGAAAGTTGGGTTTGATTTTTAAAAATTGCTATCAAAATTTCAAATTCCAGCCACCAAAATAAATCTTTGTGCAAATCAAGAAAATACAAGGGTGAAAGTAGAGGGGGATGGTTAGGAATGACCATCTAGAGTTCAATTTCCATCAATCAAGGTCGAATGACATGCATCTCAAGTAAATCTAAGGGTGAAAGGAAAGGTAGACCAACAACTTTTAATGTTTGTTTGCTTTTTTAAAAAAAAAACTAGTAATCAAGGTAAAAAAAAGAGGAAAGAAAGCATGAAGCAAGGGAGGAAATATAAGGGTGATTGCACATTTCAATTCCAAATCCACCAAAAACATATTTTTAAACCTTTGATAAAATTCACAAAAATAAAATTTCAAAATATTTATATTATTGGTGGATACAAAAGTCTATTAGATTTTATGCTAAAAATCCAAGGCCTAACAAGCCAAAATACCAAATTACATGGGTGAATCGCACATATAAATTTATATTGACAATCTACACGAAGATCGAAAACAAAGATTTAGTGTGGGACAATTTTTTAAGATTCTATGAACTCATGACCTCAAAGGGGTGAACTTGAAGCATATGTTTTCGAAACCTACCTTAACTTAGTGGACTTTGTGTGGTCTTGGGGTTATTACAAGAAACATAAAGGCATACCTTTAGTGGGAAATGACTACATAATATGCCCTTTTAATTATAAACTTGGGCCATGAGGGGTTAGTTCAAAATGATGTATGTTATCCTTCAGAGGCATCGATTTGCTTTCATGGACCAACTAATGGATAAGGAAAACCAATTGCCAAAAATTATACTTGCTACACATGTTCCACTTGCTACACTTATTATAAAGATATGATGCTTCTACTTTTGGAAAAAAAATCTCCCCGTAACCTCTTTTCCAACCTCTATGATCGTCTCCTCTAGCAAAAGTCATGAGCTCCTCTTCCTTCATGCTCTTCTTGCTCCAAGCCAAAGATGTTTTGCTCCTTTTGTTCATGTTTTCTTGAAAAACAATCAAAGTCATGATGCATCTCTTGCTTATGCTTCCTAGCAATGCATTTGTTTTAAGTTGTGATGTTTTTCTTACTTGTGCTTCTCAACAATCTAGTTGTTCCAAAACCATGATGCTCCTCTTGCTCCTTTTTGTTAACGGTCCAATTGCTCTAAAGCCATGATGCTCCTTTTTTCATGTTTTTCAAGATGTTCCTCTTGCTTGTGCTTTCATTAATGCTCCTATTGCTTTTGATTTTTGTCATGCCCCTTCTTGCTCGTGGCTTTTATGTGATGTTCATGCTCCTCTTATTGGCAATCCAATGGCTCCAAGCCATGATGCTCCTTTTGTTAATGCTTCCATGCCAGGTTGAAGTCTTCAAACTATGGAAAAGGCCTTTAGATTCTTTAAAATGTTCCATACATTGCCAAGTCATAAAGAGTGAAAGTTAAAATAATCTTAATAAAATAATTCAATTCATCATTGATTTATCACTAGGCCTAATGACAAATAAAAGGAGGATGTGTGTGAGTCTTTAGTTGATGATGTGTAGAAATGAAAAGGCTTATCACAAATACAGTGAAAAGCAAGTTATAAACATTTGATAATAAAGATGAATGGCAAAGAACATTAACATGTACCTCATTTAGTTTGATCAATAACACCCAAAATAATTAGAGGGCTAAAGGATTTGCTTTGGGTCGGGACATGTAGTTTGATCCACTTAACCATTCCCCATTAGTAAAAATCTACATTTGACCTTTATTTTGCAATGGTATGGTAAACATGGTCCTTGATCACATGAATGCAAAAAAGCTTGATGAAAACATCCACTAATTTAAATATGTTTGTGGCTGCTTAATCAAGTCAAAAGGATCCATGAAATTTCAAATTTTCAATTTGAAACAAAATAGTGCATAAGGGATCCATAGCTAAGCCATCCATTGTTGCGCCAACTCCAAAATCAAATCCATTCCCCATTTCATGTCTTTCCACAACTTTGAGACCCAATGTTCATCAATAAATAATCCACTTTTGGTACTAGCAAAAATGAAACAAACAATCATTAGGAAGAAAACAAGTGTTTTGCATTTTTGGCTTTGCAATTGAATTTTTTAATTGTAACAAATGCTTGCAACTAGTTGTATTTTCTTGTGGAATATGTTAGAAATTTCAATAGTTATATTGGACATTATGTTGCATCATATTTAATATATGTACACTCTTGCACAACCAAAACTTTGCAATTACTTTGCAAGTAAATGTTTGTGTTGAAGTTGGGTTGTAACATTGGATTGACAAGAAAAATGAACCCACACCATGATCATGGCACATACATGGATCATATGCCATGTTGGACTTGTAGGACGAAATGAAACCATTCCATTGCCATGTTTGCATGGATGACACATTGGGAGTCTTAAAAAATTAAGTTGCAACTTTTGAAAATGTTTGTGATATTGACCTACAACTATTAATATTTGGAAATGGACTCACATAACCTATAAATATATGACTTTGTAATTGAAGTCACCAATTTGCAATTGATTTTGCTACTATTAACAACCAATGGACTTCACAATGGTGGAAATATGAAAATTCCCCCAATATTATTTTGAGTGAATTGATATATGAAGACAAGGTGGCATTCCAAAAATAAAAAGACAAGGGGACCCCAAGGTAAATATTACATGAGGACTTCCATCCCAAAGGGACATAAAGCCTCATAACCTTAGAATGTATTTATGAAATGACATCTATTAGACCATGTCATTATCAATTTGAATTTGATATTTTTAAAGGATATAGCTTGTTTGATTGTTATTTTTTCGACAAGGCTATTCCATATCCATGTCATCACCAAGTTCTTTTATGGGTTGTCCACTTTATACTTTTAATAGTTGGATTATCATTAATCAAAAAAATCATATGGGGTCTTTGGAGGCATATCCACTATAACATGGCTTTTTTCATTGTTATTTAACACTTAGCATATGGGTTTTTGTGCAAACATTCATTGGTTTTAGTTGAAAATGTTTTTTCCATGAACTTAGTTGTTTATTGATGAAAAAATGTGGACATGAAAGCTTTGTGTGTATTATAACACTATACAAGCTTGGATAAGTCTATGGTGTAATCATGGGACATGCCAGTATTGGTCCAAAAGATTTGCCATTTTGGATAAGTTTATGGAAGAATCATGACATTGGGTATTAGTCCAAAAAAATTGTCACGTTGGATAAGTTTATGGAAGAATCATGACATTGGGTATTGGTCCAAATTGTTTGTCATGTTGGATAAAGGCAACAACCAAGTTACATTTAAATTGGTATTTCATTACAATAATTACTAAGCTAATATGAATAGGGATATTTAGAGGATAATTCACATTATCCTTAGCATCTTTTCCACAATTTGTTATAATCAATAAATAAATGAAACCATAAAAAATTTCAATGATTTTAGATGGTTCTCATTATGTCATCTTAAATGTTTTTGCACCATGAAACGAACTACCAAAAGGTGTGTATTTACTATGCTATTGGTTGATAAATTTTGATTGAATTTGATATGTTGTGAAATTTTAATATTCATGGTATATGAAAGTGATCTAATGGGACAATAGTCAATTTTAAATTAAAATTTATGTTCACTGATGTGATAGAATGCATGCACAAATGCCCATAAAAATATTATTATTCCTCAACAATGATTTTCATCAACTAGTTTCCATTTTTTTAAATTACATTTACAAACATCAACTCTAACTATTTTTTCAATAGGTTGTTATTGTCATCATACAAATGACATCATCACGCAAGGATTAGGGTTGTGTATTTTCAACATTCCCTCTAATAACCAATCTTACAAAATTTAAATGATTGTTATATTTTGAAAAGCTAGTTAAGATAGAAATTGTAACCAAACATACTATACAAATTCATACATAAACTTGTTCTAGTGACAACTTCATTGTGTAATTGGTAAATACTACAATTAAAAAATTGTCAACTTATACTATTAATATTCAATATTCAATTTGAATCATCTTCAAGTATGATCTTATAGAAATAACTAGGTGAGATGGGGACATTTTTTCACTTTGACTTCCTCATGAATTTGTGCCTACTTGTAGGCTAATATAGGTATAATGAATAATTTAGTTTGGTGCACTTGAAATGGTATATAACTTGCATATAAATCTCTAGTTTGTGCCTTTTCATGTATGAAGTGATGTTGAAGTTACAACATGCTTAGTGCAAACATGTAAAACAAGATTGTCTTCATCTTGGACATGACTTTGGTTGTCACTAAAGAATGGTGTTGATTATGTTCCGCACATTTGTAACTTCTCTAGTAGCCTTCTCAAATAAACAATATCTTTTAAGCAATTTCAAATACATTATATATTTAGGTTTTGTTGTGGACAAAACCATTATTGATTGTCTTTTTGAACTCCAATCAATTGGTGACTCTCCTAGCTTGTACAATATGCCACATTGATATTATTGTGTCATGATCATGACTATAATCATTATTTACAAATGAAGTAAAATAATCTTCCCCTCCTATTGTATAGAACATGCCATAATCTTGTGTGCCTTTTAAGTAATGTAGAATGTTTTTTGCAACTATCATGTGCTTCTCTTATGGTTGGTCTATGTATTGACTTATGTAAGTAACTACATAACTTATGTTTGGCTACATATTTGTGACATCTAGATAAAACTTCCTACGAATGACAAGCACAACTTTTCATTTGTTATATGGGACTTCATATCCTTTTTCAAAATTGTTCTTGGATTCATGGGTATCTTGATGACATTAAACTCCTCCATCCCAAACCTTTCTAATAAGATTTTAATGTATCTATGCTAATGAATCCATGTGTCATCCTCCTTGTATTCAATTTCTTTTCCCAAATATATACAACCTTGTTAAACCTAATTTAATCATTTTAGATTCTTTCATGAGCTTTGTTTCTATGTCATTCATGTTTTCGTCATTATTATTTGTAAACTTAGTAAATCATCAACATAGAAAAAAATATATTGTGTACAACCCATTCTTCATTGAACATTACAATTTGAAATCCTCTAAGTTCTTTTGACCTTGAAAACAAGTCAATTCTTACATTCCAAGCCCTTGGAGCCTATTTCAATTCATAAAACATTCATTTAAACCTACACATTTTGCCTTCAAGTTTTGGCCCACAAAATCCTTTAGGTATCTAAATGTACACTTTTATTAAAAACAAGTCGTCCTTGTGTATCAAGTTAAGTCTAATGCTCCACCTTTTCTTTGTAGCTATTGCAATAATGATTGACCAACATAGTTTAGTGCATAGGTGTCAAAGTAATCCACCCTTTGTATTTGTTGAAATCCACATGCAATTATTATAACATAAAGTTTATGAACTTTTCCTAATTTTTTCTTTGTTTTAAAAATTCATTTTGTCATGATTGTTCATTTGGGGGCATATCAACCAATTTTTAAGTATCATTATTCTTTAGATATTTAACTTTAGATTGGATTGAAAATTCCTATTCCTTGTCTTAAATTGCCTTTTCATAAATGGTTGGCTCCAAATTTGTTTCTATCCCATACACAACATGAACATAAACAATGCAACTAGATGTTCTTAAATTATTTACAAATTTAGTTTTTTCCTATAGTACATGTGCTATGGAGTAATTCCTTTGTGTCTTTGACTAATTAAGTAATATGCAATGTTTACTTGTAACTTCCATTCACACGTAACTTAAAATTCCACTTTCAACTATCATGTTTTTGGTTTTTTCAAGGATTATATGATTTCTTCTCTTTATCACATCACTCTATTATGGAGTCAATTATGGAGTCAATGCTTAAGTGATATGTCATTTTATTCCATTTTTTCACAAAAGTAGATAAAGTTTTCTAATAAGAACTTTCCCCCTTTATCAATTTTCAATGTGATGATTTGTTATCTAGTTGCCTTCTTGACCATTTCCTTTAAAAAGTTGAAATTTGAAAATGCTTCTCCCTTAATTTGCAAAAAGTAAACCCAAATTTTTAGTGAATAATCATCCATGAATACCACAAAAATACTTTGATCCATGATGTAATGCTTTTGGTAATGAACCTATGAAATCTAAATGTATCACTCAAGCACCATCTTAATTCTATTCACTTTGAGAAGGAAATTGTTTTATGTGTTGTTTTCCCACCCCACACACCTCATCAACATGTTCAATCCTTGGCATTCTTAAACAAGCCTCTTAGCCCTTGGCCATAATGGAGATTTCCATAACTGTTGTGCCAAAGTTGAGCAATTGATGTTGGTATCATTGAGTTTACATGGACTTCTTATCCCATTCTATACAATGCATTTTTCCTACCTTTATAACCAACCCAATTACTTTTCTATTGAACTTGTTATCTAAATCCAACAAATTTCATTTGAAAAAATATCCTTTGTTAGCCAATGAACCTATTGAAATCATACTATGCTTGAAAGAGCCCATGCATAGAAAAGTTATTTCTATTTCCCATACATGTTGGGTTGCCCTATTCTCCATGAATCAATTTTGGCTATGATCTAACCTATTATCAAATTTTATTATTGCTACTCCTATTATTCTTTCATCTTCCTCCTCACTCTCTTTAGTCTTTTCCACCATGTCTATATTTTTTTCCTTTTTCTTGTGGCTACTTGTGATGAACACACAATCCTTGACAATGTGACCTTCCTTACCACAAAGGAAACAAGTTATTGGCCTTATAGTGGCAAGTCTTTGATGATAGGGTGACCAATCCAAGACTTCCTTTCCCTCCTCCTTGAGTTTGACTTCCTTGAGTCCAGCCTCCTTTATCATAATTTGGGCTCCCCATTGCTACACACTACTAGTGATGATCAACTTTTTTTTTTCCTTATGTTTTCATATGGTTTTCAATAATTCATTGTCAATGTCAAATTTAATTTGATTCAATATAAATTGTATGGACATGAAAAGACACATGTTAAATTTTTTTTCATGTCCATGTTGGTGGGTAGGGAAAAGAAATGAAGTAGTTATAAACATGGAGGTAGTTACTAGGAAAGGAAGGAAATAATTATTTAAAAAATAAGTAGGAAAAGAGGTAATTATTAGAGGAAAAAAAAAAAGATAAAAAAAGGTAATTAGACTTTGGAAATGAAACAATTGTATATGGAATGTTTTTTGGAAATGTCCAGGGATGACCATACCATAGATTCCAAATTTTGAAATTTTACAAAAAGGAGCCTACATAAGATTATAGAAAACCACCCATATACTAGTTCCTTGGAAATTCTCGTCATTGGAATATTTCCCTATTTTATGTTGAGCAAATAAAGTTTCCATATCTCCAAGCTTTTTTTCTCGAAGTTGCATGCAATGAAATTCATTCAAACTTTAACATTTAGTTGTTTGAATGTGAGAAATATGTTTCTAGAGCTAATGTTTTGAACCATTGCTTCATAGCTCATGGGCAACCTATTCATCCCCATATTTACCAATGTCCTTGAAGGTACCTATTCTCCCAATGTTGCAAGTTTGTTTTTGAGTTCCCTTGCTTGTCATACCTAGTCTTCCATGTTATCTCTATTTTTCATCTTCAATCCATGTAGTTGTGTGGACAAAAAATGAATTTGGGACAAATTTCATGTTTGGAACATATTTTGCAAAACCCTCCAAGTTGTGGGGTCAAGTCATGTTCTTGCAACAATGTCGACCAAGTCATATTTGATTGCCAAAATAAGTTTTGCCATCACCTTCCCCTTCATTCGACTTAACTACAATTACAATTTTATTATTTGAACTTTGGTTATTGTTGTAAAAAATATAGTGAGATTAGTTTCAATATTCACTATGTCCCATTAACCCTTTTTTCATGAATATGACTTTCATTTTTAGCCTCCAAACATTATAGTTTGTTCCTTTTTCTAACATGTTGGTCTCACAAACAAATGCATTTCTAGAGCTTTAATTAGCCATCTTAGACTAAACTTTGTTGTTCTTTTTTGTTGCTTTAATACCATGAATTAAAATCTCAATTCATTGCAAGAGAAAATAAATAATGCGCTATAATGGGTGGATGGATGCACATAATGATATTGTTAATCTCACACATTTGACATTAAAAAGGAAAATTTTGAAAAAAAACATTTAATGAAAATTCCTTAAAATAACTAAAGTTTTAGAAAAAAGCTTCAAAACTTTCGAAACCAAAAAATTGGGAGGAAAAGGGAAAAGGGAACCTAATCCTAATAAATTATTCATATATGGAAATTTAACATTGATGTTAAGAAATATCTTTTTAAAAAATGTAAAAAAATAGGATAACCCACAAAAGAAAAATACAAAGCAAACAAGCTTTTGAATTTGAGGAAAAAAAAACATTACCACAAGTCCAAAAACATATATGTAGTTTGATAAACTTACATCAAAATAATTTTTATTTTAAAAAAAAGGGAAAATACATGACATACAAAGGCAGCAAGTTTGAATTTTTTTAAATACTACAAAATGAAATTGAAGAAAAAAATGAAATATATAATTATATATGTAAAGATGTGAAGGACTAAAATGAAGGAACAAGAGCGAGAAATGGAGCTAAAATGAATAAGGTTGACCCAAAAAAAAAAAAAAAAAAAAAAAAAAAAAAAAAAAAAAAAAAAAGAAGAAAAAGAAGCAATCAAATAATACTTCACATGAAGTCCACAATATAGGATATCATAAACACCACGGTTCTCAAAATGTTTGGGAAAAACAAATATCACTGCCTTTATAACCGCCGGTTCTTTACGTGTGTTCTTGCATGAAAACCATGGGTTCTTTGAGGTTTTTGAAATAACTGGAATCCAGAGTTCTTTCATTCCAATTCAATATTTTTTAATTTATAAAAATTAGTAATTAAAATAATAATAATAAATTAAATAAATAAATAACTGGAACCCACAATTCTTTGATTCTGAACTTTTGTTTTAAAAGATGGAACCGGCGGTTCTGTGAACAACCCATCACTGGTAGTAGTAGGTACATCAGTGTTTTTGTTTTTAGGAAATTGTGTTTGTAGCCAAAGTGACACAATTATTCATAAGAAGACTTAGAAAAAGTGAGGACCATTGATAGGAGGATCTAGCCAAATCTGGCTATAAATCAGAAAATAAAATACAACAAAATAAATTTAATCAACCTTCTATATTTTTAGCTACCACACTGAAGAACCAAATTGTAAGAATATGGCAAAAAAAATTGTCAAAAAAAATTCACTTCAGGAAACTGAAAACCTAAAAAAAAGCACTTCTTTTTTTCTTTTAAAAAAAAATTCTTAAGTTTTTTTAATTTTTCTTTTCTTTTTGGAGAAATTTCACCAGTAAATAATAATAATAATAATAATAATAAAAGGCTATGGGGGTACATTACAGATCCAGTAAAGTGACCTATAAGTGGATTCCCATGATCATGATACAGAAAAGCTTCAAGTGTCATCTGACAAAAAAATCTTAGGGGCAGTAAAAAGAGGGGATGAGTGCACACAACATATCTGACCACCAGTTTTTTTCTTTCACACACTTTCACACTTCAAATTCAATCTCTCTTGGGTGTATCTCCCATTTTCATGTCCAAAATCAATTTTGAAGTACAATTTTTTTGTCATTACCCAGCCTCCAGATGTAATATGTTCAAAACTGGGTTCAGCTTCTGAATGCATTATTTACTATTTGTGCCAGAGTTTTGTCCTGAGATCATGTTTTATTGCTTGTTACTACTACTACTACTACTAGCCTACTAAGACTTTTACATCCGAATCATGTTATGCTTCCTTCCTTCCTCTTCTTCTTCTTCTTCTTCTTCTTCTTCTTTGGAGCTCCAGTCTTCCAGTATCCGAATGCATCCCAAACAATTTCAGAAGATTTGCGTGAAGATTTTCATGTATGGTGAAGTTATTTGTAACGTCATCCTGTATTTGGGCCGTAGTTTGAGCCTCTAATCCTTTTTTCAGCCCCCCAATAATTTGAGTTTGGTGTTAAAGTGAGTTGAAATTGGACATACCATTTATCTGTAATGTCACCCTGTCTTTGGACCCTAGTTTCTAATCCCTTGTTTCATTCCCCAATTTTGAGTGTAGTATTAAAGTGAGTGAAATTGGGTACTGTTGCATGAAACTGGGTATCTCAAGTTCAGAAGATTTGGAGAATCTTATTCTGAAAAGGCTTTGATTTGATGAAAGAGTAATGAGCAAGTAGTCAAGGGGCTCAGGTAAGGCAAATTTCAAAACTGGGGGGTGAAACTCCTGCAAGGATCAACTTAGGTGAGAAAACTAGTCTGGTCTTCTGCTTTATTTTGATTTCTCCTCTAATTTTTTTGGGTTCCTGTGTATTGTGTCGTCATCCTGACATCTCATTTCATCCCCTGTTTTGACAAAACTGGGGCCCAGTCTGAGGTACTTTACAGATATCTCCAGGATGTTTGGAAAGCAGTTTAGTTTGGATATTGGGTGGTGTCAGATTTACTTTCATAATAAGCCCTGCTAGTCACTCACACAATTGACCAAATGTGACATTGCCAAACAATCCACCAAAGTATGCACACAAATCATGAAAATTATGGTACAATTTTGGTTGCTAAGTGAGCCTTTGAAAATTATTCGCACTCATGAAAACATATTTGTATTTCAAGGGCTTGGAAATTGGGTATGTGAAACAAAACAATCTTGATAGGGGCTTAAGAGCATCAATTGCATGAAAGGAACATAGTTGAGGTTCAAAGTTCATATAGATATAGGGTTGAGGGTCAATTTTGCAAATTGTGTTCCTTTTGCAACATATTTTTCCTAATTGCATGCCTTGGGTCCATACATGGGTGGGATTGGCTACATGGGAGGGATTTGAAGTAGGCATATTGGCCATTTGGGCATATGAAAATGCCTTATTTTAGGTATTGTTCACATTAACTACCTATTTGATTATTGTAGCTAGGCTGCTAGACCAAGGTGGATAATAAAGGTCATATGATTAAATGTGAAATATCTTGGGTAGAAAATTGTTTCAAGTTTGGTGCTAACCACGAATTTATCACCTTGTAATGAAGCAAAACATATGAAATAAAAAAAATGCTCCCAATTATACTAGTTTCAACTCAATCAAAATAACTTTATTTCTCATGATTATGTGACTTATTGGCTCTTAGACCTCTTGAATATTAAGGACTAGCCTAAAAACATTCCCCTTCAATTTACTAAATACATGGGAGTAGGTGGAGCTTCAACTTAGAATATCCCCACCAAGGGGCACAAAAAGACATGGTAATGATAATATTGGGGTCTTGTGAGTTCATAGGATAGGTGTCTTAACAGTGCAACATCACTAGAATTGTTTTTGCTAGCTATGGTGAAAAATATCTTTGGGCATGGAATCACATTGCAACATTCCAACCATTAAACCACACATTGCACAATGTCAATCCTATTTTTTGACATCTATGTTTCACTCTTTTTTCACACACAAACAAAAATCTTGCACTCCTTTTTCAATACACCCAAGTTGTAATCTTCCACTTTCAAAATTGCAACTCCTTTTTCAAGTTTTCCTCCACTCTTCTTGCACTTGTCTCAAAGAACAATTCAAATCAAAATCAAAAGAATTGAACACACACAATGCCAATGCCATCTTTCTTCTATGGCATCCTAGCTCCACTCCCAAACAATTGCAACTCCTCTTCTATGTTAAAACAAAAATAATCACACACACACATACACTTCACAAAAAAGTTTCTTTTGAATTGCAAAGTCAATGTTTTATTTCAAATCCGAAGAGTCAACTGGCTTTGTTTCACTTTGAATTACATATGGTAGCTCTAGAACCCATCCTCTCATGCAACACACAAAATGAAAAAAAACTCTCCACATTCCTTGAACACGCTATAATTTCTCCTCTCTCCGAATTGACATGCTCCTTTCACACACCCAACAAAATAAAAATAAAAATCCATTTCTCCATATACATCTCTTGTATGTTCCACTCTATTCAAATTGAAAAGAGCCTCCTTTGAACCCTACTTTGTGTCTTGCTACAAATAAGAAGCAATGCAAAAACATCAAGCGACTTTACCACTCCACAAGTGCAGTTAAGTTGACTATTGATGATAAATTTGTGTACAATGCCACAAATTGTCACAACAAATTAAAACTATGGCAAAATGATTACTCATTGTTTTTAGTTCAAATTTGTATCTTTAGATTAGGAAACACAACATTGTTGTCATTGTTTCTAGCTCTGATTTTGAAGGTGAAATGTGCCACATTATGTGTACACGAAAGATAACATGCTTGAAAAAAACATGAGTTGAATTTTGATGTTTCATTGAAGCTTTTTTAATATTCTTTTTTATGCTTTCTTGAAGCTTTTCCACTTGTTTCTTCAAGATATTACCTTTTCATATTGTATCTTTTCAATATTGTATATGTTTTTGAATACTCAAAGATTGTTATTTTGAACTCTTATGTATTTTTTAGGTTTGATTTTTCAGCATTGAAATCCAACTTTCTTGCTACCATGGAGGTGTTGAATAATGTGTTAGCTTAGAAGCACCTAAAGATCAAAACAAGTATGTTTGAACAACTTTCCAAACCATTGAAAATGGATGGGATTCATATTTCTTTGTTGGATGTAACTTGTTGATTTTTATGCAAAATGCATTAGTAAAAAAATGTGGCAAAATGATTACCCATTGTTTTTTGTTAAAAAATTCATCTTTGGATGACATTGTTGTCATTGTTTTCAGCTCCAATTTTGAAAGTGAAATGAACTTTTTTGTTCCAATATGTGTACATGAAAGAAAATGTGATTGAAAGACATATGAAACAAACATTTTGCAAAGATTTCAAGCTTGTGCAAGTTACAAATGATTAAACATTGTTGTTTTCCCACATTTCTTCAGGTGCAAAGTTTTGTTCTTTTAAGTTTTTATATAATTTTTAGGTTTAATTTTTCACCATTTACAAATGTATGTAGCCCAACTTTTTGCTATTATGGGGGTGGGTGATGAATGCATGTCTTTGCATAAATGTAATAATTCAAGATCAAGCAAGTATGTTTGTGAACAAACCATTGATAATTATGGATAGGATTCATGTGTATTTGTTATAAGTAGCATGGTTGACCTATATGTAAACGTTCACTATTGCAAGGCTCCAAATGCCAATAGAAAAAATGAATGTGTATACAAGCTATTCATGCCCAATCATGGGATTAAATAGCTTTGGGATGCACACCATTAACCTACTTCATGGAACTACAAGTATCATTTGACTTGGGTGTTGTACGTTGCAAATTATTGTATTATTGTTGCACTCCCACAAATGATACAAAGTTGTTAAAACAAGAGGTGAATCTTCATCCCAAGTAACCGGAAATGACATGTTTTGTTATGAACAATCATGAAACATCATTATATTGTGATTGATAGGAGCTCCAAGGAGTTGCACATGAGGTGGAGGAAAAGGACAAGGATGTGCAAAAGCCAACAAAACAAGTACCATAGATCTCAAACCTTCATGTGCATGTTTTAATTTAATGGTTTTAGCAAAACTTTAAAATACAATTACCATGGTAGATGAAATAGGCATAAACTAACACCAAGTCCAAATGATGCAAGCTTTAGCGATAAGGAACATGTTTTAAATGACATAAAATTCAACGAAATAGGCCCAATCCACACAAACCCTAGTGACATATAAAAGCCTAATAACATTTACATCAAACAAAAATGACAAAAACTGTAGTGATATTATAAACTTGAGTGACATGAGCTAAGTGAAATGGGCTTTAGTGGCATGTGTTCTAATGACATAATACATCAAGTTCAAATTGAAACAAAACCTTTTATGACCTAGGCCTTCATGGCATAATGATTACTAACATGTGATTCCTTAGTGACATAGGTTGTAATGATAGACCCAAGTTTTAGTGAGTGACATAGGCCTTCATAACATAATGATTAATGACATATGACTCCTTAGTGACATAGGTCACAGTGATAGACCCAGGTTCTAGTGAGTGACACATACCACTGTTGGTATTATGTGGCACGTGGTGAGTGACATAGGCCACCAATGATAGAAATGTCAATGAAACCATCCATAATGGCATAGATTTTAGTGATTGAATAGGCCTTAATAACATAGGTCTTTGGGCAAAATGTATTGCATTTTACACGGGCTAGCGTATACAAACCATGATTGAATGAAGAGAAGGAGGGAAAAGAGGAGGTGGCTCAAAGCAAAGGCCAAGAAAAATCAGCACCATTGTGCTTTATTCAAAAAATGCATGTAAGTGACACATCACATCAAACCAATTCAAGTTATTAGGAGAGGACATCATTGTTACTTAATGCAAATGGAAATTTAATGAGAACAAGCCAAACGACAAGTGGGTGACTTTGTATTGGGACTTGCAATGGTGGCATTTACTCCATAACTCAATGATGTTCTAAAAATCATAGTATAATGGTATATTTATATAATGAAATGGATCAGCAAAACTAGTATACATTTGTTTAAGAAATTCACATGTTCAACACAAGCTTGAGTGAAATAGGGTAGGTGTGATTGCATGATGAGAAGCAAACTAGGAATAATAATTTCAATAATGATATTATTTAACTATAAATATAATGATTTGAACACATGGATGACATTATAGGTTTCTACCATGTGTTTGGATGTGTTATATATATAGGCCAATATTTGTGATTGGGAGCTTGTATTTTGATCTATCTACACTCGATAATCATCTTAGAAAAAAGAGAAAACCAAAGGTGTAGTCCAAAACCAACAAGTCATAATGTTATATTATAAATTAGGTTATGCGGGATAGCATGGCGGTGAAGGTTAGTGGTTTGGCAATTAACATAAATGAGTTCAAATAGTTACTCTTAATTCAAATTAGGGGACGTAAGTCATGGCCCTTATTCAAGAAGCAAGATGGTCAAAGTGGCCATGATTTAATGATACCAAGGCCAATTTAACATATGAGATGAATGATATGGTGTTTGGTGATTAAGGTAGATTGTCACATTGTGAAGGTAATGTATGGACCACCTTGTTATGTGAATGAACACATTTGACTAAAAAAATTAAAAATGACATGTGCCAAAATGACCAATCTTGCTTGTGGAAATTAATGACCATGTTTTGTGTTACATATTGTAAACACACCCTTAAATAAACTACATATGGTTATCCAAGGTTAGTAGGTGAAATTGGACACAATGCACATTCCATATTATACCTTGCATGTGCATATGCCCACACAATGCACTTAGAACAAGTGGGTTGTGTTTTAGTTCCATCCATTGCTATGTTGTAGGTTAGTGGTGTACATAGAAGCAAAAAAAAAAAAAAAAAAAAAAATTCTTAAAATTCCCCTACAAATTAACATAATCAACGGTGAACACATCCATTCACCTTCCATTTAGGTATTCAAGAAAGGGGCATTGCCACAATTGCCTTCCACTTGTGTCAATTTATGATGGAATGCAACAATTTCAATTCCACCCAGGCAATAGTCAAGAAGGTGGCATTGTCATAGTTGCATTCCATTTGTGTCAATGTATGGTGGAATGGCACAAATCCCATTCCACTTAGGCAATAAAAAAGCTGGCATTGTCATATTCCCTTCCATTACAACCATTATACAATGGAATTGCATGAATCCCATTCCACTTAGGTAGTTAAAAAAATGACATTGTCATGTTCACTTTCATTATAGTCAATGTATGGTGGAATGGCACAAATCCCATTCCATTCAAATTGGATTTGAGTGGAAGTGTGTAATGGTTGGGACTTAGTTTCCTAGTTGTGTGATGTTCGTATCCTCCTCTTAGTTGTCAACCCTAGTTTAATTTTTTTATTTTTGTTAATTAGTTCTTATTTGTTATCCTTGGTTTAATTCATCTCCTCCTTCTGATCAATTCTTACTTGTTACCCCCTTTGATGTTTGTTTCTTCCTTTTGATCAATTCTTGTTTACTACCCCCCTTGATGTTTGTCTCCTCCTTTTGATCAATTTTTGTTTGTTGCCCTTGGTGATGTTTATTTCCACCTTTTGATTAATTGGTTGGTACCCTTCACAAGCATCGTTATGTGTGGTGCAGGTCACGCTCTATGTGGTGATTTTTTCCTTTTGATCAATCATCAAGTGTTGTTGGCCCTAATGATGTTCATCTCTTCTTCCTTTTGATCAATTCTTGTTTCCTAACCCATGGCGATGTTTGTCTCCCCCTTTGATCCTCCTAATCTAATGTAGTTGATCACCTTGTAATGTGCATCTCCTTTAAACCACCCCTTTATTTATATTGTTTAATAAAAAGAAACAATGTTGTGCCTACTTGGAACACATTCAACAACTTGTAGCCTTGTCCTTGCTTTGGCTTTAGCAACCTTTTGAGTTTGTGTAGTGGCACCTAGGTTGACACCACTATACTGATATGGGCTAGCTTGTAGCCTTGTTGCAAAATTGTTATGAAACTGATCCCTAACATCCCTAATTGCAATTGGAGACCAATCTTGAATGAAAATTTCCCTTGTTCATTTTTCAATGGACCTTTGAATTGTTCGTTCAAAAATAATCAAGGTTTTAATTGGCCTTTCAAACCACTTCTCTTCCTTTTCTTTTCACTTACATTCTCTAGTATCATCTACTACAGCCTTGGCCATTTCTTTTGATCACATAATGTTCAAGTACTCTTTAGAACTCACTACATGCAACATGTTATTATCAACTAAATGGTTCTTTCCCTCTTGTTTGTCTTGTAGGCAAATGTGGCAAGGTTAAGAGGTTGTGAAAGGACATGGAATCTTGTGTTGAGCTTGGTGGATTCTGGTCTTTTTCTTCCTTTTCCACTAAAGGGTTTTATAGGTGAACCACTAGTGTAGGAATGATTAATAGTCTTGTCACTAGTGTTATAATTGGGTTATGAGGCATTTCCACATAGTAATGAGGTTCTTATGATATATCTACCTCAATAGCTATGTTTATAATCTCAACTATGGTTGTTGTGTTGAGAAGCTCTTTTGCACTTCACCCTTACTAATTTTATTTTCCTTCAAATTCTAAATTGAAATGTTCTACTTCTTCCTGTTTGTAAGTTCTATTGTGTACACTTCTACATGGCCAAAATTTTCATTGATGGTCTTTGGATTTGGTGGTCAAATCCATGTAACCCTAAATCTAGATCTAATATTCTTTTGTCATAATGATTGGTCCAATTTTCTGTCTACCCATCTAGCCAATGTGACCTTGTGTGCAATTGTTTCTTACCATGGCTACATCCTTAAATATACATCCTTAAACCCTAAACCCTAAACCCAATAATACTTATAGTACTTTTGATTGTAAATCTTGTCCAAAACTTCAATTCCAATATTTTCTTTCGACATCTATACCTCTTCCTTGCCTTTCAAATATGATTATAAGCCTTTTATGCTAATTTCTTGCACTTCTACTACTTTAACCAAATTTGATTGCAAAATTTATATGATTATGCCTTTTACTTTTGTTTTTTTTAATCAAATCAAATTTTAAACCTTCAATGTTGCTTTCATGTACTTTTGTTGTTTTAGCCATAATTGATTACAAACCTTTTATGCCAATGCTTGCACTTTTGTTGTTCTAATTAGAATTGATTACAATCCTTCTATGGCTACTTGCATTGTTTGATTGTTATCTACTCTGTCTCTCAAGGTCTTTGAACTAGAACCTAACTTTATAGAAAACATTATAATGTTATCTAATTTGCTTCTTCTATAAATGACACGGTGAAAAAATTGATTTGTAATAAAAAAGAACTATGAGTTGTGTTGAAGTTTGCCCAAATGCTTGTGAATGTGTTGAAATGTTTTTGGAAGGAAAATGTGTACACACGACAAGGAGGGAATTTACAAAAAATGAACTTAAGTGACTGATTAATATTTTAATTATTAGTATTCTACATTAGGGTTCTTTGTTTGTGGTAATTGATGAACCCATAATTAAGCTTTGAAACATTATCAAGTTTTGCTTCAATATTGAGGTCAATTTCCTCTTTTAAATGTATTTTATATATGCCCAATGTTATACAAAGTTTTTACCAATGTTTTGGATACCTTATATAAAATTGTCCCAAAACACCTCTAACACTAAACAAAAAAAAACCCCCCTTCCTTACCTTCCTTTAACTTGATGAACACCCAACCTCCCAATATTACACAAAACATTTGCGAATGTACTTGTTTACCAAGTTAAAAATTAAACCCCCATGATCCCAATAATAAACAATAGGAAACCCCTTGTGTTCACACATCCATAATTTGTAAACAATTTTACTTTTTATTGTGTTCACAAAATCTCTAGTTAATAAATGCAAAATCATCTATGTGTGATCAATTTAACACCTATTAGTAAACACAAAAGCAAGGATTATGGTCATTTTTCTTCAAACTAATGAATGCATCAATTTCATACCAAATGTTTAGTCACATGTAGTTAATTGTGTAAAATAACAACCAAGACTAATTTTTTCACGACCTTCACTCAAATTAATGGGGTGTTTATTCATAGGCATGTGTGTGGTGTTGGGCATGTTTACCCTAGTCCACCATTTTGACAATATTTGTGGTGTTGGTGAAATTTAATGGGTCATAGGGCCATGTATTGTGTTAATGTGCCACCCATGCACTAGAGACACAATTCAATCATGAATATGTGTGTGTGTGTGTGTGTGTGTGTGTGTATAGCAGAGCATCCATTTGACACGTGACATTTATAATTGCATATCAATGTTCCATTCCAATGTTTCTTTTACAAACAATCACCTACCTAGGCTATTACTACCTTAACAATTGTGACATCCTTATTTGAAGACTTTGTTTCTAATCGTCCAATGAATATTTTTTTGGTGGCCTTTTCTACCCCCCAAAAAAAACATTGTTGTTTTCACACAAGCACCTATTTTGCTTTTTGAATGTGTGCCCAAAAATATACAATTTTTTTTGGAAATGTTTGTTTTAAAATTTTCAATTTGGAGATGGGTAAAAATGAAGAGAAATGTGTTTGCAAAACATTAGGCATTTAATCCAAATGCATAGCAATTGGTACACAAATATTTGAGATCTATCATGTTTTTCAAAAAAAACATTATATACATTAACAAATTTTAGTTTTATTTTTGGAGTTAAATGGTTTAGAACCGATTCAACAATTGGTTGTTGAACAAAATTGATTCCAATGGAATGAAAAGAGGTGAACATTTGAAACATTGTAACAATATTGAGTTGTTGGACATCTTTCCTACACCTCATAATACTAGATTGAAATAAAAACAATATCTATGCATAACACTTGTATAAAAAAAATTAATTTATAATGCAAGGCAATAATTGAAATATCTTATGCACAAACTCACCAACTATGCACATAATTCACACTTGGAAGTCCATTTCAATGTTTGTTGATGGAGCTATGCAATTGCAATTGGTGTTTCCCCCATTACCTTTTTATCTCCTTGATTGTTGCCAATTTGGTCTTGAAAACAATGACCTTCCAAGATTTTCATCACAAATATAGTAATAGTTAAAGATTCAAAGTAGTAACAATCCTCTAAAGTTGTGATGGTATGTATTATGTACCTTGTAACTCGTGCATTTTAACTTCGTTGTGTTGAAAGCTCATGTTGACCCCAACTCCTATGATGTTCATGGTTTGTTTAGCCAAAAGGTGAATTCAAAAGAAAGAGCATGCCTCCTTCCAAACTTGGTGGTAGTTTGGCACAAATTATAATAGAGCATATGGTGGTATGATGCCAAATTATCCTTGGGGTTACAATAATATATTGGTAAGCATTGATTTTTATCACCAATGAATGTTAAAAAATAATTTGAGTTTTTTGACGTCATAATTTTTTTGTTGTGTACATTGACATGAACAAATTTTTTATTAATGGTTTTGGGACATGTCCCATTTTTTTTCATTAGTCATTTTTGCCTTAAGAGACATAAAGAAAAATTATCTAAAAAAAACCTAGCTCCCAACCCCTTTGAAATATTTGTTCAAATTGTTCGATCAATAGATTTTGGTGGTCTTGACCTTATCACCCAACCCTTTTGAAGTCTTGGTTTCAATCTTGTGATGCATAAGTTTTTGTAATTGAATGGTCTCTCCCAATCTTTTTAAAAGGATATTCAATACCCTCCAACAAGTTTTGTCCATATCCTATTTGTGGAGCATCATATAGTTTTGTGTGATGTGTAGTTTGTGTCCTCTACCATCAAAGTTTAAAACTTGTCTTGATAAAGAAAATATCAATGTTTTGTTGTTCCTTGCTAGGATTTGAGCCTAAGAGTCTATGAAAATAGGAACCAATACCCCCCACTAACCTACTTTCTAGCACATACAACAATATGAACTTTTGTATTTCATTATTTTTTTCCAAAACATAAGTCAAACCTTACACAAAACCATGTAGGGTGTTGCGTTATCGCCTCAAGAATATTTATTAAGGGGTATTTAGTGTCCTTCATCCTTCCCCCCCCCCCTCCACAAACCTAAGCAAAAATAATAAAAACAATTGGCAACATAAAGGATTTTGACAAAATATTTTGTCATTTTTTATGGTTCCTTAAGTTGCATAAATTTCATCCAAGGTCATCACTAATAACGTATTCTTGTCTTTTACCCATAATTTAGCATAACCTTCATTTTTCAAAAACAAAACCATCCTTTGTCAAAAGGTGAGGCAAAATCTTTTATGAGAAAATGGATGCACCCTTGACCATTGTGTCAAATGTGTCTACATGATTACTTGACACAATGGTCAAGGCTTGCTCAATTTCTAATACATAATCCATGATGAAAACTTTCACTATTTTTTTCTAACAACCTATCTTATTATAGATTAGATGCCCTACCCCATCAATTGAAAATTTGTTATTGGAATACGAGTATGGTGATTTGATGTAATTTGTGATCAAATTGAAACATCTAAAGATGCATGATTTTGTTAATAGCCTCTTTATTTTTTTCCTAAAGGCATAAGTATCACAACAAAACATTAAGGATGCATTTATGTAAAATTGTTCCCAATACATAAACATCCCATGTGCAAGAAAATGATGGTGGCATGATCATTGATATTACTAGAGTGCAAAAGAGAATTTAATACTACCTTTATTATAGATTATAAGCCCTAGTCAATCGTAAAAGGTGAAAAGACAATTAAAACTACCCATAATGTGGATTTGGCCAAAAAACAAAGTTGTGAAGGTTTTTAAATATTTATCCACAATCAAATGACCTAGAATAACAAGGCCACAACAAGATCAAAGCTTGTAATGTGATGAGATGTCAAAGGTACTTTCAAATTTCAATAGTTTGGATTTTTTGTAATTTGACAATTTAAGGTTTAGGGAAATGATAAATCTTTGAGTGTAGGGACATTGCAAAATAAACTTGGATTAGTTTCATCAAACATTTTGATTGAATATTCCAATGCTTAATGGGTTTAAGGATGCAAAAATTAGGGTTTAAAGAAGCAAAATGTTAGGTTTTAGGGTCACAAAAGTGGACAATTTAAATTGATTTAATCCAACACTCATATTGAATTTGATGCATTTTGGTGATTAAAGTTTTTTCAATCATTGAAACTTGAACTTGTTACCAATTGGTGCAAAACATCAATGGTTTTAAATGAACCCTTATAATTGGCAATCAGTTCTAGTTCCATTTCATCTTGATTATATTTTTCATTTTGTTTTTTCATCTTTCTTTGTTATTTTTTTTCTTTTTGATGTTGCAAGCATACATGGTGTAAGCAAGATAAACTGAACAACTTGATTACCGTCTCAAAATTAGATTAAGTAGATTTTAAATAACAACAAAACCCATTATAAAATTATAGAACATGGAATGTTTTCATTTCAATCATTAAATATAATATATTTTTATACTTATGTGCATTGATTTCATATTTCAAATTGTAAAAGTAGGTTTTTCAAAATATAACTAGCTTTCGACATCTACTTTTCACTGTGGGCTGTTGGTTTCAAGTAGGTGTCAAGTAGGTTCTTACAAAAAGGAAACAAATGTTTTTGATAACTTGTTAAAACATATGTTGATTTTCATTTCCTAAATTATTACATATCAATTTCATTAATTTTTCTTACCAAAAAGTAGGTTTGAACACATATTTGTTAATTGGTTTTAAATGTATTTTTTATCTACTTTTAAAATTCATTTGTTTTGAATTTTGTTGGAATTAGATTCTTATAAAATTAATGGAGCAAACTAATGCTACTTGAAACATACTTTCACCTAATTTGATGTTATTTTATGGTAGTTATATGAGCAGCGTAGGGTTGAAGCGGAGACGATTACTTTTTTTGTCTACTTTGTCTTACTTTTACCCTATAATGTTATGACTTATTTTGTATTTTTTTGTACTTTTGTTTTATTATGAACTAATGGGTGTGATTTACATATTTGACCTTCACAAATTCAAAGGCTTAAAGGTTGATGAAATTGAATCTATTAAATACTTTAATAACATTTGTGATTTGTGATCTTTATGTTGTTGGAACTTATTTGTTTCCTTCATCAAAGATTTTTTGCATCCTTGCAAATATGGTGAAGATGCATTGGATTATTCTTTTGATCTAGAACTATGTGTCAATGATGATGGAAAAGCTTTGAATTAGCAATTTAGAACTCTTAATCCATGTGAACAAGTTGAGAATTGCAAATAAGGAGGCCAATGAAAGAGCAAACATACGTAAATTTTGGCATTGAACACATTCAATCCTTGAGGAGAAACAAGAATTTTGATACATTAAAATTGATTGAAAATCTACACTATATTGATTTGAAATCCTTAGTTGACCCATTTTGTGACTTCATGTTACAAGTAGCTAAATAAAATTATTGAATTCTACCTTTTAATTAAGTAATTTACCTTATGTCTTATTCGTTTGTTTCCCTTTTTGGTGTTTTGTTTGTAGGTTATATATGTTTTGGTGTCGTGTTTCCTTGATAGTTATAGTATCATGGTTCTATTTTGAGATTGTAGCACAATTATAAAATTTCAAAACATTGTCAATTCTATTACATTATAGGATGTTAGTTTAAAGTTTTAAAATACAAACCAATGATGTTTACAATTATGTGAAGTTCTTGACCAATGAAACCATCAATGGTTTTATCCTTGTTAGTCCTAGAAGAGATGTTAGTAAGTTAAATGTTCTAACTTTTTAAAAGGAATAAATAATGTTCAAATAAAATAAATTTTCAATTAATAATTTTCATGAATTGCATTTACGATTCAAAACTTTATCATTCATAATGTCACTAAACTAATAAATGTGGATGACCGTGATTACTTTTTGCATGAAGACAAGTTTAAAGTCTATTTGAGGTAAGTGCAAATATTTGTTTCATAGTTTTGTTGCTTTTGTTTTTTAATTAGTCTATTAAAAAATTTATTCTCTTTGATTCATTATGTTTTTTGGCTCTTTGTTTTTGTTTTGTTTGTGTGAGTAGTAACAAAGTATATAAAAGAATTGGAAGTTTGAGGTGAACCAAAGCAAATTTGAAGACCACTACCTTTTATTGAACTATATAGTACATTCTTGATGTGATCAAAATGTATAAAACTTTGATGTCACATAGGCTGAATGGGTAGATATTCATTTAGATCCTTTGTTTCTTACCCACAACACATGTTAATATTAATATTAAATGCAAAAGAAATGGTTTGAATTCCAAAAAAATCTATTAGTAAAATACATTAATCAAATTATTAAGGGTGAAATTAATTGCATAAATTGAAAGGAAATATTTTTTTAAACAAGAGCAAGAAAGGGGTTATGATTATAAGGTTAATTGAAATTATGGTATTAGTTGAGTTTGCAATGAAAATATTCAACCATCAAGATTCAAAATGTTATTTGAAAGTAAGTTTCCTTTGGTTTACTTTTATTATAAATGGTAAACTAGTTTTTGGTAAAACAAGCATTGTTTTATTTTACTTATGGTAATTTAATTAGCTTAATTTTTTGACAATATTGGGCTACCAATATTTGTAATGGTCACCTATTGGAGACATTTTTGTGTAGGAAGGGGATTATACACAAGGGGTGTATTAGAAATTATAAACATAATGTATTTAGTCCCATTTGTGTTTATGAAATAAAAGTCCAAAATTACTAGTTAATGAAACATCTTGTTTATTTCAGTTAAAATTTATAATTAATGTAGAATATTATTTTTTTACTAACATTAGGTTGTTAATAGAAACAATAATTGCAGTTAAACTTTGATACACCTTTCAAAAAAATCAACTTTGTGACCTAAAAATTAATTAGAATTTTTTTTCAAATTTTGAAACAAAAATATTAGCTTGAGGTAAAATAAACGTCTCAAAAATCATGTAGCTAGTAAAACAATAAAAACTAGAGGATATTTTTAATATGTAAAATTAGTTAATTAAATAATATAAAGGGAAAAAATATATAAACCTCCAAGGCATTAACCAATGTTGTGTAGGTATATAATTTATTTAGATATACCCACTAGATATGGGTAAGGTATATTTTGTATTTTACCTTATTTTTTCAAAATCAATATACCTTAATTAAATGGATATCCAAGGGTATATAATCTTGTAAAAATATATCCATTTCATAACCTTGGACATAATTTTTTAATACCCATACTTAAGCTCGAGTATGTTTTCAAAGGGTAAATCTTATTAGGGTAAGCTTCACTTAAACCTTAAAATCGCCACCACTATTTCATTTAAACCCTAAAATTGTTGCCACTATTCACATAAACCTTAAAATCACCACCATGGTCTAAGTTAAACCTTAACATTTTAAGGTTGCTAAGCTTTGTTTATAAATAAGTTTTATGTGTATTTGCTTCCTTTTCTTTTTGGTTTTAAAGGCTTTATGTGTGGGTGTGTTCAAGTTTTGTGACACTTTGTGTGTATATTTGCCTTTTTTAATGTTGTAATAGGAGATTTTAGAAGAGGAGACATTTTGTAGGGAAATTGTGTGTGTGTGCATTTGCTTCCTTTGTTGTATTCATAGTAGAAGACTCTATCGAAAAATAGGGGAATTTGTAGGGGAATTTTGTGTGTTTGCATCCACCTCATTTGTTTAACCTATTTTTTTAGACGTGGGGAAGTTTTATGTGATTGTGTTTACTTTTTTGGATGTAAGTTCCAAGTGTAGTAGTTGCCTAAAACATCAACTATAACTGACAACAACTACAATATTAACCATTAGCCCATAACTTAAGGCCAAAGGACATTCATCATTGCAACCCAACATCTACCTTATGAGGGACAACACTAGACATGATGACAATTGTAGTAGGAGATTAGGTAGGGCAATGTGCTTGTTGGTTGGGTTTGTGAATTTCCATGTCATTTCTAGTTTTGTTGTTCCCTAACTAGTTTTGTGAATTTCTTAGTAAGTTTCCAATTTTGTGATTTTCTAAATAGGTTTCTAGTTTTTTCTTTTTCTTCCATTGGTAAGTCTAATACCACCATTTCCAAATAAAATCAACAACTAGTTGCATTGTTCCAACAAGCAAAGTTTTGGGCTCTACAAGGTTGAAAATCTACTCCTTGGGCATTTTCAAACAAAATAATGATGAACATGTGTCCCTTGAAACATAACAAGTTCTTCATTGTATTTTGTGACATTTAGTTGGTTTTGGATGTTCATATTTTGGGATGAAAAACTTGAGGTAGGAAAGGATTAATCTTTTATAAAACTAAAAATAGAACTTTAACCATGAAAAAAAATTGTGAAGTTGAACATTCTAACATTTGAAAAACGTATGTTCACGAGATTGTACAATGATGATGTTCTTTTAAAACAAATGCCTTTGAAAAACAAAACTCCAAGGTTTGAAAAATTGTAATTCTAGGATTGAAGGATTTTTCTATTTTGAATAACTAGGTATGTGAGAATAGAAAAAACCACAATTACAACAAGGTATGATTTATGAAACTTTAATTCCCCTTTTGTGTTTAGCTTATAAAAAAGTTCATCCTTTTGTAAAACATCCATCAAATTCTAGTCCCCAAGAATGACCATTAGTGGTGTTTGGTGCAAGATTGATTCAAGATCAAATTGTCAAGGAATAAGTTTTTGGTTTTTCTAATCACATCATGTAAGTTTCTAGTTTTTGTAATCATAAATTTTAATAAAAATATATAAGTCAAATGGACAATGTTAACAATTTATCTTTGACAATAGGTGCAACAAGAATTTGCATGTTTTCAAAATTTGTAATTGGTTACAAAGTTTTGTGAAAATCCATAAAAATGGTCGAAAACACATGAAGCACAATTTCCTATCATTGGATATTTGGCTTGTCAAATTTTAGATTTTGTGGGAAGCCAAATCAAAGTAGGACAATTTATTTCTATTGTTGAAATTTTGACAAGATTTTTTAGATGTTGACTTGGAACTCAAAACTTAAATCTATTTGTATTAATTTACAAGAATTGTCCAAATGATCCATGCTTTGATTGTGAAACATTTGTAGTGGTTAAGTCTTTTTTCATGATTTTGGGATGTAAAAATAGATTTTTTAGATCAGATTGAAAAGGAATTTGAAAACCAATCAAATCACTATGTTGAGTTTGTTGATACAACATATTTTGATTTTTAGATTTACATTTATGTTTAATAGGGCAAGTGTCATGTTGTCCAATTTTGATGTCAACGCTTTTTCATTTTATGTATGTTTAGGAATTAATAAATTGAAATATTTTAATGCAATTTTATTATTTTGATTTGACATCACGTGTGTGCATTGTCCCACTAGATTTAAGCATGTGATAGTTGTTTAAATACATTTCAAAGTGGGAATTTTTTTCTTCTCACTTTTAATAAATAAGATAAAATTATTTACTATTTTTTACCCTAATCATGGATATATGATAGGGATTACCCACACCTTACCCATCTACCCAAAATTATAAATTTTGTTTACCCAAACCCTACCTTAATGGAACAAACCAAAAAAATAATCCTTTGCCCTTAGGTAAATAAATTAAAATTTACATATACCCTTACCTAAGGATATATAAAAAATAATATAATTGCACACTGTTGGTATTAACCTTCCAACATAGTTTTTATTTTATTTTCAAATTGAAAAAAAAAACTAATTATGGATTCTTTTTGAGATTTTTAATTGCTACATTTGGAATAAATTGTAAGAAAAATAGCCGTATATCTCCATATGGTTCAAGTAGGTAGCAAAAATATAGAAAGATGTCATGGTTTTTTGTTTTCATGTTTTGTGTATAGCCAACTTTGCCTAAGTTGTCTATGGATGGTTGCAACTTTGGCTACATTATTGCTTGGACAATTGTTTTGTTTCTACATTTGTTATCATAAATTATTAAGGAATATAAGGAATCTAAAAGTGGTGAGTGTTAGTTTAAGCTAAACTTGCAATCCCAATAATTGTTAATGCTTATTCAATATTTTTTTCAAAATAGGTAGCCATGTTCTTAGGAAGAGGTATTGGCCTAGGTATTAGTTTGCAATGTGTTCCCCAAGTTGTTCCCAATAGCACCACACTTTACTTAAGCTTGTACTCTTTGCCTCAAAATTTATCCTTGTAAATTATATAATTAAATCAAAGAAAATGTTACATAGCCTTTTATTTTGGGAGTCTTCATAGTGTAAATGTTCTTTTTGGTGATAGTCGATCAAATAGGTTCATCACCCAAAAATAAATAAAAATCACATTGGACACATTCCTTTGTTGAACTATAACTTACCAACAAACTATGCCCCTACCATTGACCAAGGCCAAACTAGGTCATGAACATACTTGATAATATAAATTATGCAAAGCTAATGTGGAGTTGTAGCATGCACTTAACATATATATATTGTGTTTGGGGAGGGTAGGGGAGTGTTGGATTTCCATCAAGTTCCCAATGGGTTTTAAACATGTTCTTCAAGTGTTTAACATTTGTCACACTCCAAGTTCCAACAATAAATCAAAGCACAATATATTTCTTCTTGTTAAGAGAGGCGACTATTCTTTGCAGTAAGATATTAAAAAACTCGAGGTGACTCCCAACAACAAAACAAACAAGTGAGGCGATGAAGAGGGATATGAAATGCACTAAGTACAATGTCAACTCACTTAAAATAAGATGTAGCTAGCTACAAAGTTTGAAAAAAAAGGGAGAGAAGATGGTGATGGAGGTGGATGTGAGGTGGCCCATTGTTGACATCAACAAAGCTAACAATAAATGGATGTGACTTGGGACAAGATGACATGGACCCCTTAGTGATTTTCAAACATTGCAAAATCAAATCTATGGTTAGCCCAAGATCCTATGGTTAGGACTACTATGAATTTATGGCTATAAATCCATTTGATTTGACAAGGGGATGTAGAATGGGCCATTGGGATCTTGCCACTTGGTGAAATTTTGTAAGAAAAATGAAATTATATAGGGAGCCTAAAGCAAATAGTTTGCATGATGTCTATTTTAAGAGTTGCAAAAGTTTGCTCACCACATTCAGACCATTAAGTCATGTGGACAAGTTGTATTTTAGGAGTATGTCAAAGTGGTTTTTTTTTTGTTTTTTGGTGATGGGTGTTGAGAGGTTATCACCAATGTTCACCAGATACCACATTTTAAGGTTAAGTCTAGGATACCAACAAAACATATCTTATGAAAAAAATGCATTGAAAAATTTCAGCAATATTATTTGTTAAGGTGGATATATTTCAAGTTCAATTTTGTTTCTTTAGTGGATATGAATTTGTCAATTCTTAAATTCAAATTAATTGTGAATACAATACAAAGTTTATGCATATTCAAAATCTAGACCATCACAATTTTTTTCCATTCACATGAGAGCACACACATTCCTAAACTAAAATAATTTGTAAGAGAGTTGAACCCCAATTCTCAAAATAATTGTGACCATTCCAAGCAACGCAAGTTGCTTATTTCAATTGCACCCCACACAAAACTCTCCCTTTATAATAAGTTGCCATGATAGGATAGACATTGATATCCAAGATCCATAGAAGGTTACAACCAGATATGCATATTGCAAGGTCACACTTGAGACGAATATACATATGCATAAAGATATACACAAGACCTAGGTTTGTTAGTTACCTCCGATGCCATGCCAGATATGGGAAAACAACCAAAATTATATGTATATCGAGTTATTATGCATGCTGATAACCAACACCCACCATTATACCCGACCAAGAATGGTTATCAACAAAGGAAAAGAAATGTCTTCACAATATGCCCCTCCCCTCCTAACATAAGTACCAAAGCCTTATTGCATTTGCAACACTTAAGGAAGAGGGTTAGGTCACAGGTGACATTATTTTAACTTATATAGCTACATGTGATTAGAAAACATTTTCCTTATATCAAGTATCTATTGGACAACCTTACAACCTTACACAAGGTTGAAAATAAGTTCATGACCTAGATCTCATTCTAGATGGACTTAGATCTTATTCCACAGCAATTTAGTACTGATAAGTAGCATGTGGTTGCTAGGTTTAGGGTTAAGGACCTTATTTTCAATCCAAAATAATGGATGTGGGAGGCATTTTCATAATTGTAGGGAACTTTTTTCTTTGGCTACTCAACCCAATTTAGAATAGGTATAACATTTGTGTTGAGGTTTTAATCACTTTAAGAAAATAAAAAAACTAGAATAGTAAATCTGAATCTACTACTAAGGGTGGCTCCAATGTTGTGCTAGGATGTTATTGAGATAATCTTCCTTGGCATATTTGGTGTGCTAGTAGTAGTAGGTCTCATGTTGTTCTCGAGGTTGGAGACTTTAGGCCTCCAAATGGCATAGAGAAAATATTGTTGACTTGGAGGAGGTCTAAAAACATAGCTTACAAGAATGAGATTTCTATAGTTATAGAGGCATGGTGTATAACCTTAGACTTTTCTTCAAATTGATTTTGTGAACATTGGTTCATTTGTGGGAAGCTTTGTGTTCCTTGTCTTGGTAGCTTTCGCCTATTACAACTATTGTAGAGGTCTTTAATCAATACTTTAATGTAATTGGAGGGCAACTTATAAACATGAATATCCCTCCTAGAAAAGAGGAGGGATGGTGTAAGGTCCCTCCCATGCCTAAATAGTAGGTACAAGATCCCTCTCACTTTTACAACCTCATGATATTTAGGCTTATGACAAGGTTCATCTTGTATTTTATAGTTGAGCAAGGCCCATATGGATGATGAGCTATATCACCTTGTTCTAGGCCTGTTTACTTTGGGAATGCCCTCACCCTACTAGGTCTTTAGCCTACACATAAATAATCAATTTTGTGGGAAGTGACAAATGTCTCATAAGTTGTCTAGATTTGCATTGAGGTACTTTTGATTTGATTCTGAATTTGGACCTTATTTTTTGACCATTGTAGTATATTCATGCAAAATTTCCACTGCCACCAACAATAGGATAAATATATTGTCCCATCAGATTTTTAAAAAAATCTCATTCTTGTAACAAAATCTCATGCTAGATATGTTGCCCAATTTAGGTAAGTTTATATAAATAAATACTACTTTTCACAACTTCTTCTTCATACCAATTCTACGAACTTGGGTACCAAATAACTAGCCTAGAATCATAAAAATGAAACAAGAATATTAGAAAATGAATGGCAAGTGTTGATTGTTGGCTTCATGTTTGCCAAGCTAGAGAGGTAATGCAATCATGCTTTTGCTGCCATGGGGCATGCACTATTGTTTGATGGGTATAATAAATGGTTGATCTATAGTCTCAATTAACCCTCATGTATATATGAAATGCTGATATAGGTATGCACATGTTATGTCCAAGGCATAGTTTGTTAGGTGTAAGTGTTATGTACTGAAAGTTCCATAACATTTGTCACATACATTGACTATGTGTCCCAAGTAGAAAACTCGAGGATTTTTCCCATCATCAAGTCATTGAACCAAACCCTAATTCTTCAAAAATGAAGTGAGGTGTTCATTGGTATCCGAGCTCTTTTCGCCTTTCATGAGAATTAATCTATAATTACCATTGTTGTCTAGTTCAATGTTTCCCATGAAGCCTTAATAAAATTAAACATTTGTGCCGTTGGTTCAATGTTTCCCATGAAGGCTTAATAAAATTAAACATTGGGCCGTTAGTTCAATGTTTCCCATGAAGGCTTAATAAATTAAACATTTGTGCCATTAGTTCGATGTTTGCCATGAAGGCTTAATAAATTAAACATTTGTGCAGTTCGTGGCAACTAATTAACTGCATGCACATAATCGAATGCTAATCTGATGTAAGACAAATACGGGTGATGGACTAGCTAACCAGGGTTAGCGTAACCAACCGCAATGTGAATACAGACAACTACTTTCATCCATGAAGAGAAAAGTTACGACATTTTCATCTAAGAAACCATAGGGTTACAAGAGCTTTGGGCCAACAAGAGCGGACATTGGTATCTTGTGCTGACTAGAAGGTCACTAATGAACAAACATCAGTGGTTATTTTGTGTAACTTGTGACCTAATATTTGATCGCCACCTTGTGCGGAGTGGCTAATGAAATAGAGGTGGGAGGTTATTGTGCACATCCGGGATGTAATAGCAAATAAGGCCACCAAGATTCTCATTAGGATTGCTCATTATGAGTAGTGTTATTTTTCTGGGGCAAAATTTCACAACGTAGCAAGAAAAAAAAAGGTTTAAAAAAGGTAGAAAGGGTGTTTTTTCAAAAAAGAAAAAAGAGCCCAAGTCATCACATTATGAGGAAAAAGAAAAATCTAAGTTCATCATATTTAAATAATAGCTTCCAACAAGTTGTCAAATTACATGAAGAATCCTAAAGTTTTTTTATTTTCTTTTTCTAGCCAAATTTGGCTAAGTTTTCTTTGAACATGACATCATAAACTTGCTCCCTCCATATAATATTTATGCTTTTGTAAAATTTTAATAATGTGTTCAAAATTAGGTGTTAATAAAGTGTTCATACGACAATCGTTGATATGATGTTGTGATAACATTGTAACACATTGGGATAATATATATCATTGTATTACAATGCTATTACAAAATCATATCAAATAATCGATCAATATTTCATTAGCACTTAACTTAGAACATTATTATTCAACTATTGTAAAAACACAAATACATATACATGAATCGGCAACCCACCTACTTCAAAAAAAAATTTTAAAAAAAAGAAAAAGAAAAAGAAAAAGAAAACTAGTTATGAGACCTTGAATTGAATTTAAAAGATTTAAAAAAAAAGGAAATTGAAATAATACTATGTTCACAGAAGATTTTGTTTTAATAAAAACAAGAAAAAAGAAACCCTAAAAAGTGGAAGCTGGTGGTGGTGCCCTGGCCCCCTGGGTGTTTTGGGCATTTTTGGAAATTCAATAGCTAGCTAGCTAGCTAAGCTAAGCTAATAATAAGCGTATCTGAGTTTGAAGATGTGAAGTAATAAATGTGTCTTGGCGCTTGCTGGTGTCAAACTTGCATGTTGCGTGAAATCCCACTAGAGTCTCGGCGAGGATCCATGAT